>Ga0102589_1001639_pt1 | contig 29147 bp, 22 predicted proteins | sample AraplaMF_Col_mLB_FD_76858 | JGI IMG/M metagenome (GOLD analysis project Ga0102589, IMG submission 76858) | Arabidopsis root microbial communities from the University of North Carolina, USA - plate scrape MF_Col_mLB | ecosystem: Host-associated > Plants > Roots > Endosphere | place: USA...
AAAAAATAAAAGCTATTCATACATACAAATAAAATCAAATATTCAAAAGTAAAGTTCAGTGGAAATTCTTTTATCCAAATCCATACTTTTAGTAGTTGTTCTCTATATATACTCTCAATAAATAGTAGAGTCAGTAGTGGCACAAAAATTGCTAGAATTATTTTACTATTTAATGCGTATTTTTTTCTCGTTCTGTTCATTAAATCCCCCATCGATCTAACCGAAATCATATCCAATCATTTATTAATATAATTTACACTTTCTTAACATTCCTATTATACCAAATATAAACGCTTTAATTGACTGTACATTTATTTTTAGGAATGAGGTTCCAACAAGCTAAATGGAAAGTGGGCAGCAAGGAGCAGAAACTTTAGAGTCTCCTTTTTATAAGTAAGATCCTGTCATATTAACGAAATTGTATATTCATATTGCATATCTTTCTAAACTTTAGAAACTTACTAAAAAATTTCAATATAATGAATAATGATTGAATAGCAGATTTAATGCATGATAGAATGGAGATGGTAAAATTTTCTTCTTTTTGGAAAGGTTTTTGATATGAATGTCAGTTTTTCGTAAAATGTTTAAAGGTATTAAAATTGTTGGTATTAGTTGTATGGCACTTACGTCTGTTTTTTACATAACAGAAAAAGTATCAGGTTCTAGTAGCTTCAGCTTTCTATCTTCGCAAGTACCTCAAAGTCAAATCAAACAAAGAGGCGGAGTCATCCGTTTTGATCCTGATGGGATCTATCTTCACGCAAATGAAACTCATCATAGTGTCGGCATCATTAACGCATACATAAATCATAAGGGTGATTTGGAAATTGTCACTGAATCAGTCGCTCCAATTATTACAGCTAGTGCAAATCCAGATGAAACATTAGCTGCTAGAGGAATTTATGCAGGCTTAAGTGTAGGAAACCAGAAAACGATTGTTTCGTTTTCACAAAATGGAAGAAGATTAAATTTAAATAGCCCAAATGATTATGAGAAGATATCTGGTTCTAGTTCAAATATTTGGGTTAGTTGGACTAGTAAACAATAATATACTAGATTCATAGAAAAAAAGGATATGATCGTAATCATATCCCTTTTTGTTTTTATTTGTTTAATATCTTTAATATTTCTGTTGCATCATTATATTTTGCCAAATCTTTGAGTGTATCTCCTTCATCGTTCACAATCATTACATTCGCGCCTTTTTCGACTAAGTGCTTAAAGGTTACTGCATTGTCTTCATAAACTGTTTCGAAAATAGGTGTCTCTCCGTAAGAATCTTTGATATTAATATCAGCATTGTATTCTAATAATAAATCGATTGCTTCCATATCTGACATTGAGGCAGCGGCATGTAGTACAGTATAATCATTTTCATCACCAACCCCAGGATCTGCTCCATTTTCAAGTAACAGTTTTAACATTTCTAAATTAATGTAACCTGTGTCAAGATAAGTTGTTGAAATGATTGGTGATTCTCCTAAATCATTTTTCTCGTTTACGTCTGCACCTTCGTCTATTAATTTTTTAGCTTTATTAAGGTCATTATCTAAAATGGCAAGCGTTAATGGAGTTTCTTGATCTGGGTCTATTTCTGTTCCCATTAAATCTTCTTCAGCTATTTCTTGTGATACTTCATCAAAAAATGAAACTAGTTTATCTGCTGAAAGTGTAATGAGTACAATCCCGCCGATTGATAAAGCAACAGCTATTATGCCAATTGCTAACACTCGTTTAGGCGTTTTAAAAACAATATTATTTTCTATATTATTAAAACGGTACAAAGCAGAAATACGTTTCGGCAAAGTTGGGTGTGACATTAGTCTTTCACTTAACCAGATGAAAAATCCTTTTTCTCTACTGCTTTGGTGCATATATTCTTGAATATCAATTGTATTGTAATATTTTCTACCAACTGCAAGCATTGATAGAGCACGAGTTGACGCTTCAAAATCATTTATATAATGATTTGCCATACGGTCACATGTATATTCGCATGCACGAGAATAAGCGGAACCTAAAAAAGGAATCCAGTTTCCTGGTAAAATTAAAGAGTTTTTAATAATGTGATTTCGCTTTATATGAGCAAGTTCATGTGCGATCACAAAATCAACTACTTTTGGATCTGTTTCTTTCATTTCAAATAGGTCTGCATATAATACAATCATATTTCGTCCGAAAAATCTTGTGGCAAAAGCATTTAGAAAGCCACCAGACTCCATTACATAAATATCTGGAAGTATATAAAAGCCCATTTCTTTTGCAATTTCCTTCGTTCGTTCAAAAATCTCAGGAAACTGCTTTTCAGTAATTCTTACACCATTTGTTCGGATATGAGCAGTGTAAATTAAGTGTGCAATAATAGGGATGAGTACTAAAAATCCTAAAACAAAAATACCTATAATGCTCACGAATAGCATAATATACATTGGTATACTCGTTAGTAATAATAATATAAAATAGATGGTTTCTTTACGATTAACTAATGACTTCAAGCCACTTCCTCCTTTGTTCACATTCTTTAAGTTTACCAAGCAATGTTAAGCCTGTCATTGAATTATTAAATTTTGATTAGACCAATTACTACCAAAGCCAAAATTTCATGAAAAAAGATAAAGATTTCTTTTTACCATGTTAATAAAATCTAGTATGATAGTTAATAGCTTTTTAAAAATATGAACTATTTCTACGGTTCTTAAAATATAACTCAATGAAAAGAAATTTAATTTGCGAATTAAGGGGAAAGTATGATAAATGAATAATCAACTAGGAGAGCAGGAAAAGAATTCGATTTCTCGAACGAGTATTCGGAATCATAAAGTTAATAAATCGTTGCCTCAAAATAAGAAAAAATGGATCATCTCGATTGCGGCGTTCATTATGATTTTGATTAGTGGTCATTTGATCGTAAAATCAATGTTTACGCCTGAACGAATGGTAAAATCATTTGAAAAAGCCGTTTCTGAACATAATTATAAAGAAGTTTCACATGTTTTAGAGGAAGGTGGAACACGTGCCACACTTAATGAAGATTCCGTAAAAGCATTTATGGAGTATATGAATAGTTCTGAATTGATTAACCAAGTAGATGATTTAGTAAAAGATGGTGCGATTCAAAATAATAAGTTAGTTGATCAGCATGGTAATCACGTGCTGACAATTGCTAAAGGAAATAAATTTTTAGGAATCTATCAAACTTACAATATTAGTGCGGAGCCATTTGAGTTAACAGTAACGTCTCCAATTGATGAGTTAGAGCTTCAGTTAAATAATGAAACGACTCGTTTAAATAAAGATGAATATGAAAAATCATATCAGAAAATGTTGCCGGGTAAATATTCATTATCTGCAATTTACCAAGGTGAATATAGTGAGGTAGAAGAAACAGTAGATTTAGATTTTTCTAAAGCTACTAAAAATAAATTAGAGCAGGAATTAACATTTAATGTTAGCTATGTACAAGTTTATTCAAATGAACCGGATGCAAAGTTGTTCGTAAACGGCAAAGATACTGGGAAAAAAATAAGTGAAGTTGAGAAGTTTGGTCCGTTTTTATTAAATGGTCAAACGATTGTGCACGCGGAAATGGAATTAAATGGTGAAGTAATGAAAACAGACGAAGTGCCGATTAATGGTAAATATATCGATTTGTTATTCAATACACCTACACAAAATGAAGAAAAGACCGAAGAGGATGGTGGATTCTTTGCAGGTATTAAAGACTTTTTTGATCGATACTTACCTGAAACAAAACCATCAACAAATAATCTAGAAGAAAAGCAATTCATTGACGGATTATTTAACCAAAATGGTCAGGCATTCTTAGAATCAGAAGAATATCAGAAAAAAATTAAAAAGAAAAATACAACACAAAAGCTTGTTAGCTTTGCAATGAAAAACTCAAAGCAAGACGATTCTGGTATGGTGATCGTAACAAATGAAACATATGAGATAACTGATAAAAAAGGAAAAACAAAAACGAAGTCATTTGAAATTACGTATCATTTTTCAAGAGAGGATGATGAATTAAAAATGGATCGTATTGAAGAAGTTAAGGAAATTAAATCATAAAATTATTTTAAAATCATAACTCCTCATATAAACTTTTCCAAGATATATTTAATGGCAACTAATTAGAGTGTTAATTAGTTGCCATTTTTTATTTAAGTAGAAAGAATGAAATGTACTTGTGTTTCAAAAGATTAAATTGCAGTTTTCTTCAATGTTCACTGTGAGATTTGAGCAATTCACTTTTGCGGAAGTGAAGACGAGACCATGTGGAAATCTTATAGCTGGAGTGGAAATGTAAGAATTCCCTTTGAAAAATGGCCTTTTTTCTGTATAGTGTCAATTATTAATAAATATCAATATACAGATAGTACATTTTACTGATATATTACTAATATGTAATGTAACTTTTTTCTCAATTCGATTGCATTTATATGTAGTTTTTTTACATTGCTTTTTAATATGAGAATATACGTTATAATGAATAAAATGACAGTAAATGGAGGTATTGAATTAGGGTTATAATGTTGAAATTTCTTAAGAATCTTTTGTTATTAACACTTCTATTAACGGTCGTTGGATTGTTTGCTATATATCGTTATTACTTTCATGATGTTTTGAAATATGAAACACAAATCTATTCAGAGCTACAGTCTGTTGGCTTGGAGCAATATACCCCATTACTATTAGGTCTTATGATGCAGGAAACAAAAGGAAAAGGAACTGATCCTATGCAAGCTTCCGAATCACTTGGGTTGGCAAAGGACAGTATTAAAAGCTCCTCAAAAAGTATTCAGCAAGGTGTTGTTCATTTTGCAGATGTTTATCAATATGGGAAAAAGCAAGGTGTAGATTTAGAGACAATTATTCAAAGTTATAATATGGGGATTTCTTATATTGATTTTGTAAAAGGACACGGAGGAAAACATTCGGTATCACTAGCGAAGTCGTACTCACTTTCAATGGTCGATACAAATCCGGAGCTATACACATGTAATAATGATAAGGAAAATTTCAGATATCCATATTGTTATGGAGATTTTACTTATAGTGATAAGGTATTGAAGAAAACAAAGTACTTTGAACTATACGAAGCATTAAAGCACAGAGAAGCATAGCTCTAATGGTAAGAGATGAGATCTTACGATTAGAGCTATTTTTATGTAAACAGTATGTCAAATAGATTACATTTTGTGATAAGCCAAAACATTTTTCGATTTTTTCCGATATAATTGGTAAATATACATAATTTATCCAATTTTTTTGTAAAAGTCAACTTTGTAGATTTAACTGTTATTCTATAAAACTACTAACATGAATCTCAACTTTACTTAATTTTTTTAAGTAAAAAGGCTTTTATTTCTTAATGACGGTTGGAGAAAGGGGAGAGTGATTACATGAAAAATATTAGTAAAGCACTAATGGTGTCAGCGGGTATACTAGTGGGCACTTCTAGCATTCCTTTTCCTACAATGGGAATCGAAAAAACAGAGGCAAGTAGTACAATCGAAAAATTGAGTGGAAAGTTCCAAAATACTTCCAATCTAGTAATGAGAGAAAAACCAGGTACAAGTTATAAAAAACTGCTTACAATACCAAAGGGCGCTATTTTAACAGTTACGCTAAAACAAGATCGATGGTATAAAGTTTCTTATACGTACAAATACAAAGGTAAAAATACAACTAAAACTGGTTGGGTAGATGGTACATATTTAAAGGAATATAATAAGTATACAACTCAGCCGAAGAAGTATTATTTTACGAATAAAACAGCCAAGCTTTATTCGACTCCAGACACAAAGAAAAAAGAAATCTATACGGTCGCTAGTAATAATGGATTTAGTAGCACACAAGTAGTCCTAAATAGTAGCGGACAAACTTGGTACCGTGTTTACTACAAAGGTAAATATTTATACATCAACAATACTGATGTTGTTAATAACACGTTTACAACATTTAAGAATACAAAGTATAAAGCAACGAAAGACACATACGTATACCAATATTACGGTACAATTTTCTCGAAACTTGTAAGCGTACCAAAAAACACAATCATTTCAACAAGTAAAAAAATCGGTAACTTTTATTATGTATCCTATGGCGGTAAAAAAGGGTATATCAATATTGCTGATTTCACAAACAACATCAATGAAGTGAAATATGAAACGACACCTACGACCTACTACTTCACTAAAAACCTTACTAAATACTATACTGCTCCTGGAGATACACAGGAAGTAGCCTCTATTGAAGGGAATAACGGATTTGCTTCTACACAAAAAGCAACTGATCAATTAGGGAAAATATGGTACCGCATTTCTTATAATGGACAAGATTACTATATTAATAGTGTAGACGTAACCGTAAATACATTCTCAACTTTTACAAATACAAATTATAAAGCTACAAAAGAAACATATGTATACGAATCATTCGGAAGCCAATTTAAAAAGCTAGTAACAGTTCCAGTAGATACTGTTGTGGCATCAAGTAAAAAAATCGGAAATTGGTATAGCGTTACTTACAATGGACAAACAGGATATATCAATATAAGTGATTTTATGAAAAGTGATGGTGTTACAGTAACAGATATTCCAGATAAGAACTTTACAACAACAGCTGAATTAAATCTTAGAGCTTCATATGATGCATCATCTGCTATCCTAACGGTTATTCCTAAATCAGCGACAGTTGTTGCGACACATAAAGCTTCAAATAACTGGTACAAAGTTACCTATAATGGTCAAACAGGATTTGTATCTGGTGCGTATTTAAAAGAAGTCACAACTGATCCAGGAATCAATCGAGATACTTACCAGTTTGTGGATTTACGAACTCAATCAACTGTTACAGCAAAGCAAATTAATGATTATATTGCTGCCTATGTTAACTTAAAAGGTAAGAAAAGTGTACTAACTGGACAAGGCCAATTATTTATTGACGCTGGAAAGCAATACGGTGTAAATGCACTTTACTTAGCTGCTCACGCAATCCATGAAAGTGGATACGGAACGTCTGCGATCTCTTTAGGTAAATCAAACTTATTTGGATTTGGATCGTATGATGCCACTGCGTACATTGCTTCATTCAAATTTACTTCTGTTAAAGAGAATATTGCTTATATTGCTCGTGAAATGAAAACGACTTATTTAAACCCGAATAACTGGAAGTATAATGGAGCTTATCTTGGCTATACGACAAAAGATGCAAATGGAAAAAGAATCGACGCTAAGAGTGAAGGTATGAATTTCTATTATGCTAGTGATTCAAACTGGGGAAAAGCAATCTCACAGCATATGGAAAAAATCCTTCCTTATGATAAGAACTACTATAAATCAGCCCAAGTTAATACAACGATTCCTTCAGCTCCAGTAAAACCTGAAGGCAGTGATGTATTCCCAGTCGGTATACAAGCAGTAGCAGACAGCAGTCTAAACTTATTCGCCAATAAAGGGGATACAACAAAAGTAACAGCAATCACAACAGGAACAAGTTTTATCCTTCTAGAAAAAACGAACGACTACTGGGTTAAGTTAATGATCGATGATACTGTCTATTGGACAAACACAATTAAATTTGATGTATATAATAGATACGTTTCAGTTAAAAATCTTGGCAGAATCCTAATAGATGGACTAAATGTACGTTCAGCTCCAACAACAGCAGGAAATAATATCATTGCACAATTTAATCTAAATGATTATGTAAACATTGTGACATTACCAAATGGAAGTCTAGAAATGGACTACACAAAAAGCTGGTATAAAGTCCAAATCGGTAATGGAATGATGGGCTGGATTTCAACTAGCTATGTGGCGCAAGAATTGAAATAAAGATTGCTTGTTTTGAATCTTATTAAGAACGATGGTTCGTGGATTTCCACTCCAGGATGCTCGCTTTCCGCGGGGTGGGCGCTGAGCCTCCTCGGCACATTCGTACCTGTGGGGTCTCAGCTGTCCCACAGTTCCCACAGGAGTCTCGCACCTTCCGTTCCAATCAATTTCTTTTACTATGAATGTGAAATAACAGTAAAGAAGTATATATAGTCGAGTATAAAACAGTAGGTTTTGTACTCGATTTTAATTTGTATAAAAAACGTCTTCTGTAGAGGTGAATCCTTTGTTATTCAATGTATTGTTAGGAATTGAAGAACTAAATAAACAGGAAGTTAATATGAAATATAGAGAAGCCGTTAGGGCTGTTATTATTCAGGATCATAAAATTCTTCTAATTCATTCTAATTTGGGGGATTATAAATTCCCAGGTGGTGGATTGGAAAAGAATGAAAGTCATCCCGATGGACTTTTACGAGAAGTGGCAGAAGAAACAGGGTACATAAACTGTATAGTGAAAGATAAATTGGGTGTTGTCATTGAAAGGCACATAGATGAATATGATGATAATGTTTATTTCGAGATGACCTCTCACTATTACTTATGTGAATTAGCTAACAGTAAAAAAATTGCACAACAATTAGATGATTATGAAGCTGCTCAAGAGTTTATACCCAAATGGCTGACAATTGATGATGCAATTAAGCAAAATCAAAAATTATTAGATCAATCCGGAAAGAATAGATGGATCCACCGGGAAAATTTTGTATTAAAAGAACTCAAGAAATTCATTAAATGAATATAGTTTAAACAGAAAACACTCAGAGATTATTCCCCTGAGTGTTTTTTTGTGAAGATTTTTTTTGAAAACAAACCTAACAACTTTGAATTCTCTTTTCCCTATTTTTAGTGATGAAATAAAAATTACATGATACTATTAAAATTGGAAACTTAAATACTAAAAAATATGGTAAAATTTTCATATTGTTTACTATTTTAATAGATTGGAGAAAGTATCATGAAATCATTCTTACTAAAAGTAGGTATATTATCAGCTTTAACCGTTAGTCTATTTAATGGAACAGCCTCAGCTGAAACAGCTTCTGTTGATACTACATGGTCGTCAAAATGTTCCTCTAAGTTTGGTCAAATACAACAAAATGCAAATCCTTCATTTCAACATATTAATTGCTTGTTAACAAATGCTGCGATTAATGCAGATATCCCACCGGAAGTTGTGAAAGCAATTGCTTGGAAAGAATCAGGTTGGAAACAATTTGTTGATGGCAAGCCACTTATTTCTGATGATAATGGAATTGGAATAATGCAAGTCACAGATGGTGGCTATGACACAGATAAATTACAAAATGATATTGCCTATAATATTGAAATTGGTGTTAACATTTTAAACAGTAAATACAGTTTAAAAACACTACCAAAAATTAAAGGTGCAAATCGTCATATGATTGAAAATTGGTACTTCTCAGTAATGGCTTATAATGGAATTAAACCAGTAAATAGTCCACTTTTTCAAAAAGATGGGTTAAGAAATAGTGGTGCGTACCAAGAACAAGTATTTAGAATCATTGAAGAGCAAAGCTTTTTAACTGGTCCGAGTGAAACGATATTAGCACGTTATCCATTTAAAATAACTGACTTTGATTATACTCCAACGAGCGATGAAAATATTAAATTTTTAAAATTAGAATATACTTTAACAAGTGAGCTTCATCAATCAGCTTATTTTTACAAAGTGAATGGAAAGGTATTAGTTACTGGAAATAAAGTAAAATTAAGACCTAAACCTACCAGTACTTTATCTGAGATTAAGCTATTTTCAAATCAGACTCCAGTCATTTTGAATGGAGCATTTACGTACGATCAAACAAGCTCTACTAATCAATTTGTATGGATTCCTGTTAAAACAATTGATGGGAAAGTAGGCTATGTTGCTTCTCCATATATCTATAAGATGAGTCCTGTCGTTAGTGGTGTCACAAATTCTAAGTCTTATGGTAAAGCTGTAACAGTTCGTTTTAATGAAGGAACTGCAACATTAAACGGTAAAGCATTTGCGAATGGTGGAGTTGTCAATAAAGCGGGTGGCTATACATTAATCGTAAGAGATGCAGCCGGGAAAACGACAACAGTTAAATTTACAATTGACTTAACACCGCCAGGATACCCAACTGTAAACAAAGTTACGAGTAAAACAATCAAAGTTACTGGAAAAGCTGAAAAATATTCTACAGTTGAAATTTATAGAGGTAGTTCACGCATCGGTACGGGGACATCTAATTCAACAGGAAGCTTCACAGTAAAAATAAAAGCTCAAAAAAAATCGACTATTTTAAAAGTCTACGTTAAAGATAAAGCAGGCAATACGAGTAAAGCAAAAGCTGTGAAAGTTTTATAATTTATAAATCGAATGCGATGTAAAAGTGAATCGTCACTTTACATCGCATTTTTTTGTAATGAAGCATAACGAACGGAGTGTACAAAAAAGAGAAGGTTGTTAACCTTCTCTTTTTCTATTACTGCTTTTTAATTATTAATTGATACTGATCGAAGTCAGCAATACCGTTTGCTTCTTCTACTTTGAAGTAATAGTTACCTTTTTTCAGAGCAATTTGTCCAACTTCAGCATCGTTAAATGTGTAACGGTCGAAAGTTGCAAGACGTTTTCCTTTGCTATCGTAGATTGATAGTTTTCCATTCATACCAGGAGCTGGCATGTCTAATGTAAATGAAACCGTACGTGCTTTGTCGTTCACAAATCTAAAGAAATCTTTATCACCATTTGCTACATTCGCATTTAAATAGCCGTAACCTGCATATGTGCTAGAGCCTGCATATTTTAGTGGAAGCATAACAGATGGTAATCCATAGCGATATTTTGCTTTAGCATCTTCATCGACTCTTGTCATTGAGTAGAAGCGGAATCCATATTCATGGATGTTTGGAATATCGCTGAATGCATTTGCTACTTCTATAAAGTAACCGTGGTTTGGTTTTGCTTGGAATGAACCTTTTGTAAAGTCACCATAGTTTTGATAGAAATTACCTTTTTCTTGTTCAGTTCCATCTAATTTCTTATTACCATTTGAATCTTCATAGACAGTAATATTAATTGGTAAATCTTCCGTTAATACTTTTGGTATTGTCCCCGATTCATCTTCAGAAAGAGGGAATGCCATGAATTCAAAACCTTTTAACAATGTACTCGTACTAGTATTTTTAAAGTAGTAATAGTCTACATCATTAGATGATGAGAAGTTTCCAGTTAGTTCATTGTAGCTCTTAATTGAACGGGCAGTTTCAAAGCTATTGTTTTGTTCAAAATCATCATCAGCAACTTCACCATGTGGTTTTAATGACAATTTATAAGATAAATCAGTTACACCATTAAAAGATGAAACGCGAACATAATATGTTACACCATTATCAAGTCCAGTAAATATGTCTTGATTGTTTTCATGATAAGTTTGATCTGTGAAGTAGTTATTTGAAGATGAAATATACTCAAACACTTTCTTTTCTGCGTTATATGCATATAAAGAAGCAGTTAATTGCTGTTCTTTTTTCGCATTTAAATTTAATTGTACAAATTGATTTTTTGTCGTCGTAAATTTATACCAATCTGCATCGTTATCTGATTGAATATATGCAGTTTGAGATGCGTTTTGGCTAATCGTACGAGCATTCTCTACTATTTGTCCAACATCGCTTGAGTCGACGAAACCAACATTTTGAGTTAAGAAGTTTGTATCATCAACATTTACACTGTTTGTTAATCCATCTTCATCATTAGGAAGTGATAAATTAGACATTGTAAAATGGACATTTTCTAATGAACCTGTATATGGAACAGCTGAATCAGGTTGTTCATCATATTTTGGTAAAGTAAATACAGTACTTGGTGCACTTGATAATTCAATTACATAAGATGTATCTTTTGAAAATGAATAAGCTGCTTTTTCTCCATCGCTTTTTCCATTATTATCGATTGAAAATAAAGGTAATGGTTGCACTGTAGCTGACGAAGCAACATAATCATCCCAAGTTGATTTTTCGTACACATTAATTGAGCTATTTACACCAGGAATTGCACCAAGACCCATTAAGATCGATTGATCATCAGTTGGTTGGAATGCAAGATATTTAGTGCCTGTTGCGCCTTTATTAAATAGTTGAAGTGATAAGTTATCCGTATTGAATGGTAACTGTGTAACAGGTAATGGACTCGTTTTTGTTGCAGTTTCTTCATCAGTATTCGCTTTTTGTTTGATGCCTAATGTAAATGTAGATTTGCCTTGAAGACTATATCTAGCATTTTTATCACTTACTTCAATAACAAGCGTACCATCTTTAGTTGCTTCATAAACTGTTCCTTCAGTTTTTCCAGCAAGTACTTCATCAATTACGATTGGTTTTGATGATTTTGTACTTGTCCCTTCATAAAAACGAAGTGAAAGCTGATCATCATAATCATTCGCCATTTTTAAAGTTAGGCCAATTGCATCGCCACTCTTAACATTTACTTTATAGCGATTCGTTTGATGTGGCTTTGTAATTGAACCGTTAAATGTTGTTACATCACTTCCTGTTAACGTAACAGTTGATGCACTTGATAAAATCCCTGCATCAGATGTTTTTTTATAAGAAACTAAATTCTTTATATTATAAGATAATGCTTTTACAGGATCGACTAAACCATATCCGTACTTAATATCATAACCAGTTGTGCCACGATCTGTAGCAGATTCTTCTAATATTTGCTCTACATCATAAGATGATAGATTTGGATATTTTGTTTTTAATAGAGAAGCGATTCCACTGACAACTGGAGTAGCCATTGAAGTACCACTTAAATAGTAATATGTGCTACCAAGTGTTGGGTCATAAATTGTACTATAAATAAACTCTCCAGGAGCAACGACGTCTACACCAGGGCCAAAAGTAGAAAATGAAGCTAGCTTACGTTGGTCATTAGTAGCACCGACTGAAATAACACCGTCATATGATGCAGGATAGCTATATTCATTAATTCCACTATTACCGGCAGCAGCAACGACTACTACACCTTTGCTAACTGCGTATTGGATTGTATCATCTAGTAATTGGCTGTACATTGATCCGCCAAGACTCATATTAATGACTTTAGCGCCTTTTGAAACTGCGTACAGTATTCCCTCTGAAATTGTATAATCCGATACATACTCATTTCCATCAAATACATTTACAGAAAGAATTTTTGCATTCGGATTCACACCATATGCACCTAATTTATTGTCCTTCGTAGCGGCAATAATACCAGCGACATGTGTACCATGATATTCTCTAGCTCCAACTGTAGCAGGATTCACTACATTATAAGTACCTTGAATTCTACCTGCTAAGTCAGGATGCTTCGTATCGACACCTTGGTCAATAACGGCAACCGTAATAGGCTTCTTGGCTACTAATTTTTGAGCAGAAGAAATTTTAAGCTGAGATAAATGATAAGCTTCACTTTCTTTTGGATTAGCAGTAGTAGACATAGCTTTATATTGTACACTTGGTGATACAGACGTAACGTTATCATATTTATTATAGACTGATAGAGCAGTAGCTAGTTTTTTTCCACTTTGAATCTTCACAATATCATAACCAAGAGATGGGAATGATTTAACCACATTCATCCCTGCACTTTTATGTATAGATGAAGAAACAGAACTCTTATATTTAACGACGTATGTTGTTTCACTAGTTTGGTTTTTGTTATTTAAAAAAGGTAGTGGTGCGCTTTTTTTAACGAAGTTTGCTTTAAATGGTTCCTTTTTTGTAGCTGCATAGATTGAGTTAGTTGAAAGTAAACTAGCTGCAAGTGTAAAAGCAGTAGTATACTTAAGGATTTTTCTCAAACATACCCCTCATTTCAATTTTTTTCTAATAGTAAGAATTAGTAGACTTAATTATACTAAATTATTTGATAGAGCCGTTATACTTTTATGAAATAATTTTTTTAATGATTGTAATAATAGAGTTTGAGTTTTATGGCAATACAGGGGATCGAAACATAGAATAGATAGATGTAACCGTAGTGATGATGGATATGTGGATAAAAATGTGGATAAATAAAGTGGATAAGTAATGTCAACAGTGGATAGGTCTAATGTAGTTTATTTCGTGAAAACATAAGAAAATTCGTCAAAATAATCTGAAGTATATATGACGTTAGAACTATCATTGGATTTACCTATTCAGGATTGTATTAGTGTAATCAATTGGAGAAAGAGCAACTTGTTAACACTTTACAAACTTATAAACAATTTATCTGTGGATAAAGTGTCTTGTTTATCCACATATTGTGTATAACTGTGGAAAAATGTATGGAAATTGTGGAAAACATATTTTTTGCAAAATAAAAAGAGAGCAATTATGCTCTCTTTTTGTCTAATCATGTCATTTTTAAAAATTATACATTTTTAACTATCTCGCACCTTCGCCAGTTAAAACGACTTTAATTGTTTTAAACATAATTCTAATGTCTAACAAAATTGATTGGTGTTCGATATAGTATAAATCTAAATCTAATTTTTCTTTTGGTGTTAATTCATAACCACCATTCACTTGTGCCCAACCTGTTAGACCTGGTTTAACAGCTAAACGATTAGTGAATCCAGGTACTTCGTGATTGAATTTCACCAAAAAGAAAGCTCGTTCTGGTCTAGGTCCAACAAGACTCATATCCCCAAGGATTACGTTCACAAATTGAGGTAGTTCATCAATGCGTGTCTTTCTAAGAAAGTGACCTAATTTTGTGATTCGAGGATCATCTGTACTTGCCCATTGTGGCCCATTTACTTCTGCATCTAATCGCATCGTTCTTAATTTGTATATTTTAAAGATTTTGCCGTTTAATCCTACTCGTTCTTGAATGAAAAGAGCAGGTCCTGGTGAATCAATTTTAATTAACGCAATAAAGAACAAAACGAATGGAGCCGTAATGATAAATGCCATTAATGCAAGGATTAGATCCATTGATCTTTTTATAAATGAATAAACAATACTTTTTCTTTTAATGGATTCAAATACTTGAAATGAATATCCTGTTTCAAGTTTTTGCTGAGTATTCTGTAAGGCCATATAAACACCCCAGTTAATAATTTAGGCCATCTTTTGCAATTGTGTGCAACCTGTCCTAATGTATAACGTCACATTTATTTAACATCATACCAATTATATAGGTTAACAGAAAAAAATCAATTGTTTTTCTGTTACAACTTTATTACTATGCCTCAAAAAGCTAACACAAGGGTACCTTACAGCCATAGTGTGTCCATTAACTGTAGTACTCAGCATGTCATTTTATAGAAATTGTTGAATGTCGACTTTTTGGATAGTATTACTATCTTTACATACAATAATGTAAATCATACATCAATGATGAAATTTCTAATAAAGTCGATAGCTTGACACATCGCTACCTTTTGACTCGAAAAAGTCTAAAATGCCCATGTAAATGGCTTCAGCTGCAATTTGTTTCCAATAGGGAGAGCTTAATTTACTAGCATCATTTTTATTCGTAATGAACCCCAATTCTGTTAAAACTGCAGGTAAATTGTTTGATCGAATGACTTGGAAATTACCGTGCTTCGCACCACGATCTTGTAACTGATAAGATGCAACCATTCGTTTTTGGATAAAAATTGCTAATGTTTTACTATCAGTTATATACGGATTTGTTTTTGAAGCTGTTGGTTCAAGTACCGATGTAATTGAACTTTCCTTTGAAAAGAAAGTAGGATAATTTGTTTTACTATTTGTTTGGTTGATAGCTGATGATTTTATACCGTAATAATATGTTTCAAGGCCACTTGCAGAAGAGCTGCCTGCATTAGCATGAACGCTCACAAATGCATGAGCTTTTTTGGAAATCGCAAGAGCTGGACGCTGATTCAAAGGAATGAAAATATCCTTTGATCTAGTTAAATAAACATTGTAAGGGGTCAAATCATTAAATAATGTCTCAACTCGCTGACTAACATCTAACACAACATCCTTTTCCTTTAATCCGCCAATTCCAATCGCACCAGTATCCTTACCTCCATGACCAGGATCAATTACAATCGTTTTTATTTGTGTATCTGGACTCTCAATAGATGGTTTGAATGACACAAATAAGTCTTGTGGGCTTTTTCGGTTATAAGTACGAACTGTAAGTTGATGTATATCCTTTGAATTTGAATAAAGCGTATCATCACTTACATTAACTGAGAGCTTTCTTAAAGGCTTCTTGCCATCTTTCCATTCATATGCAATTTGCTTACCATCCAGCCAAACACCAACCCCTTCGCCTGATTTATATTCAAGATGATAAGTTCCTGCGGGTAATCTTTTATATGTAATATACCTAGCACTATAATAATTTTTGGCAATGACACTTGGAATTGTACTACTGCTCACATTATTAGCCTTTAATAGTATATTTGGACTTTGACTGGTAATGACTTGTTTACTGACAGGTAATCCAGTAGAGCTTGTATTGTTAAAATAATAAGCAACCCAATTAGAAAATGGTGTTAATGCTGAGTGAATAGCGGCTTCACCACCGTTTGAGTCAGCATAGTCCGTTTTCACAATATGTTCTCCATCGGATACATTTTCAATAACTGCATTATTAAGCATATTATTGCTCGTTGGATTTGATTCTAAAATTTTTTGTTCATCGAAAAATATGCTTGCAAGATCATTTGTATAAAGTGATGCAAAATAGTCACCTTGTTTATACATACTTGAATGAATAAAATTCAGATGGAAAAAATCGAATGCATGACCAATTGGAGAATAGTACCCCCAATTATAAGAAATATCTTTTTCATTTAAATTAACAGATTGCTGTATAGGTTTTAATGTGAAGTTTAAAGTAGGGATCCTTTGGAAATTTGAATGAACTAATTGAATTGTATGGATATCACGTGATGTGGATTTGTTTAAAAGCTCTGTTATCAATATTGATTTCTTAATTTTCTTTGAGGTTGATAAAGCTTCGTCTTGAAAGAATAATTTGTTATCGACATAAATTTCTAATTTTCCTAGGAATTCTCCCAATACATAATATTTACCACTATGGATCTTTGTAGTTGTGGTAGATCGTATTGATTTCAAATTGTTCAATTGTGACTGATCAAATGTAGGATACGAAAATTTAATTGGAGACGCAGCAGTCGTTGTAGTCGAAGATTTAATTGTATTCCCATTGTTGACGAATAACATATCCCAATTAGCTAAAGGGGCTTCTGGTACCTGCTTACTAGCTGTTGTCTCTACATTTTCTAAAAGGCTTGCTTTGGATGGATGTGGGTAATGAATGAAACATAAACAGATTAAGATCGTAAGGAAAACGTACTTTCGAAGCTGTGGAAAAAACATTTTTATATCTTTGCATTTCTTCATTTTACTTTTTTTAATATCTCCCTTCATTTATTTTTTTAGAATCTTCTTACTATTATGTTACTGTATCAAACCATGTCAGTAAATACTAAGATTTGTCGTTTATTAGTGTTTTTTAAGGAAGGGAATCAATAATTGTAGTAATATAGTGAAGTGTGCCGATGGTTTGCGAATATCTATGCTTTATTTATAAGGTTAATTTGAAAGGTTTGGTGTTTAAATGCTACCGAATTATTTTACAGTCCGTGGCTTTGGTAGTCATGAAATTGAAATCGAAAAATCTAGATTTATTTGTTATATAAATGAAGTAAAGAATGAACAAGATGCTCAACAATTTATTTTAGAAATTAAAAAAAAGCATTCGGATGCAAATCACAATTGTTCTGCCTATTTAATTGGTGAGAAAGATGAAATCCAAAAGGCAAGTGATGATGGTGAACCTAGTGGAACAGCAGGCGTACCAATGCTCGAAGTTTTAAAAAAACGTGGATTAAAAGATACCGTCGTAGTAGTAACGAGATATTTTGGTGGTAAAAAACTAGGCGCTGGTGGACTAATTAGAGCTTATGGTCAATCAGTTAGTGAAGGTTTAAACGAAGTTGGAATTGTAGAACGTACTTTAGTAAAGGTTATTAATGTAAGAATCAGTTATAAATTATTAGGAAAAGTTGAACATGCTTTGCGTAACTCAAATTACCATTTAGAAAGAGTAAATCACCTTGAAGAAGTTGAGTTTGAACTTTGGATCAAGATTAATGAAGTGAATACTTTTACTGAGTGGATGGTTGAACTCACAAATGGTAGTTGCGATATATCTGAAAGTATTGTTAAATACATGTAGAAGTTTTCACATTTTGATCAATTATGACAATTTATGACTTTAATCCATATTATTTATTTTATATTATCGTTAAAGGAGGTCTATTCGTAAGATGAATCAGTCTCGAAAAATGACCAAAAAAAGAAGAAAACGTAAAAAAAGCTTTATAGGTAGATTATTTTTATTGATTTTGATTGCTGCATTAGCATTTATTGGATATCAAGGAGTTAAAACATATCTTGAATTAAATAAAGCTACAAATGGTGAAGAAATTAATTCAAAATTAAGAGATGAAGCAGTGAAAATATCGAAGGATCCAATCTCTATTCTGTTTTTAGGTATTGAAAATTATTCTACTGGAGGAAAAGGTGGACGTACAGACTCAATGATTCTTGCTACCTTCAATCCGAAAGAAGAAACGATTAAAACGATGAGTATTCCACGTGATACGTATGTGAATATCCCTGGTTATAGTGAAAAAACGAAAATCAATCACGCGTATTCATATGGTGGATTACAGTTAACAGTCGAAACCGTTGAGGATTTCTTAAATGTTCCAATCGACTACTATGTAACGGTTGATTTTAAAGGATTTAAAAATATTGTTGATGCTGTTGGTGGTATTGATGTTGAAGTTCCATTCGATTTCTGGGAATACACAGATACAAACCCACGTCAAAAGCTGTATTTTGAAAAAGGAACGATGCATTTAGATGGACAAGAAGCTTTAGCGTACTCTCGTATGCGTAAGCGTGATCCACGTGGTGATTTTGGCCGTGAAGAGCGTCAACAACAAGTCATTAAATCGATATTAAGTGAAATCAAATCACCTGAAACAATTGTTAAAATGGATGATTATGCAAAAGTATTTAGTGATAACATTAGTACGAATATGAAAATTTCTGGTGGAATTTCATTAGCAAAACACTTACCAAACATTAATGATCAAGACTTCGAAACGTTAAAAATTGAAGGTTACGATGATACAATAAATGGGATCTATTACTATGTTCCATACGAAGATAACATCAATGAAGTATCAAGTAAATTCCGAGTCCATCTGGATTTGGATAAACCTTCTCCAAATAATTCAGTTGATGACAGTAGTTCATCAGAAAATACAAATCAATAAGTGAGAAAAGGACCAGGTTCATTTTGAGGATCTGGTCCTTTTTGCACTTGCCCTTGTAATACTTTTGTAATCTTTGTGAATCATTTGTTAAAAATGTCATGATGCACCTTGTATTTTTTAAAACTTATTATAAAATAACAATGTTAGGTAACTGAGAATAAAGTATAATCAAAATATATTTAAATTTTTGTTTAGTTTAAATTTTTGTACAATTATATTAAAGATTGCATTATAATGAATACATATACATAAATTAGCAGGGCTCAATGTTTTGGCTAATGGGGGATTTGTAAATGACAACAAGAAAAATGGACAAGCAAACACTAGATGAAGTTATGAATAATATGATTACAACTGTTATTGATAGTAAGTCACAGGTGTTTGATATTGTTGAAGACACTCGGTCAGAATATGAGAGATTGAGAATTGAACTTGAGGAAGTAAAAGTTCAGGTAGTAGAAAAAATTGAGAACACTGCAAGATTAGATGATCTTGTAAGAGCTGCAAGGCAAAAGCTAATGGAAGTAGATGGTGATTTTAAGAGATATACAGAGTCACAAGTAAAAGACGCTTATGAAATGGCTCAGAATATTCAAGAACAACACATTCTTTCGTTAAAAGAAGAAAAGGTGTTGATCCATCGCCGAAATGAATTAGAGCGCAGACTACAAACTTTACTTGAACAGTTAAGAAGAGCGGAGTTATTAGTTGCACGTATTTCAATTATCTTAAACTATTTAAAAACAGACTTCCAACAAGTTAGTCAAATGCTTGAAGATGCAAAACAAAAGCAAGCTTTTGGTTTTCAGTTGATCCAAGCGCAGGAAGAAGAGCGCTTAAAACTTTCTCGTGAGATTCATGATGGTCCTGCACAAATGTTAGCCAATATACTAATGAGATCAGACTTTTTAATTAAAACGTATCGTCAAAGACCGGAAGAAGATGCGATAAAAGAATTAAAGGATATGAAGGAACAAGTACGTAGTGCTTTAGGTGAAGTACGACGAATTATCTATGATCTACGTCCAATGGCATTAGATGATTTAGGCTTAATTCCAACTTTAAGTAAATATTTGAAATCACTAGAAGACTATAACCATATTTCAATTCAGTTCGATTATTGTGGCAATAATGAAAGAAGACTTGATACTAAGTTAGAAGTAGCTATTTTCAGATTGATCCAAGAAGCAGTACAAAATGCTTGTAAACATGCGAATCCATCAACCGTCATTGTAAAAGTAGAATTTTTAAGAAATAAAATTAATGTGTTAGTAAGAGATGATGGTGTCGGTTTTAATGTTGAAAATGGTGAGAAAGAAAATTCATTTGGTTTAGTCGGAATGAAAGAACGCGTAGAATTGCTAAATGGTGACTTTAAAATTGACTCGAAATTAAATTTCGGTACAACGATTCGAATCACTTTAGAAATCGAAATAGATGCCGAACAAAAGATAGAGGTATAAAGAGAAACGTCTGAAAATTTATAAAAGTGAATTTTCAGAAAGGTCAATTGCAGATTTAAGTCGAATAATTTGTAAATATATGTTAAAATATACTATATTTTAGAAATAATTTCCAAAATTACCATATAAACAAACTAGAATAATAGCAGAGGAGTAATAAAATGAAAACTAGAATCGCCATTGTGGATGATCATAAACTATTTCGTGAAGGAATTAAAAGAATTCTAGATTTTGAAGAAAGTTTTGATGTTGTTGCAGAAGGTTCTGATGGTACTGAGGTTGTCGCAATCATGGACGATCATCAAGTAGATGTATTTATTATCGACATCAACATGCCAAATATGAATGGTGTAACAGCAACTAAGGCTTTATTAGAAAAATACCCTGATGCTAAAGTAATCATTCTTTCAATTCATGATGATGAATCATATGTAACTCATGTTCTTAAAGTAGGAGCTAGAGGTTATTTATTAAAAGAAATGGATTCGGATACGCTTATTGAAGCAATTAAAGTTGTGACAAAAGGTGGATGCTACTTACATCCGAAAATTACGCATAACTTAGTTGAAGAATTTCGTCGTCTTTCATTAAAAGAGCAATTATTTAAATCACGTGAGGTAGAGGTTCGTCGACCGCTACATTTACTGACAAGAAGAGAATGTGAAGTTCTTCAAATGTTAGCTGATGGTAAAAGTAATCGTGCAATTGGCGAAGCGTTATTTATTAGCGAGAAAACTGTAAAAAACCACGTAAGTAATATTTTACAGAAACTAGAAGTAAATGATCGTACACATGCTGTAGTAACGGCAATCCGCAACTCGTGGGTTGAAGTGAAATAGTTCTAATTAGAAATAGTTAAAGCAGAGTATCGTAATGGTGCTCTGTTTTTGTTTTCATCCTTTATCGTGTTAAAGTATAATAGGTACTTCTGATCAAGTGAGTTGTCGAAATGACTCATAGTAAAGAGAATAAATTACAATGATTTTACATACTTAATTGTGTAAAATGAAACTATTAAATACATAGTGCTAGATTACTATTCGAAAAGAAAGGATATAACAATGAGAACTGCAATCGTTACAGATAGTACGGCGTATCTACCTCAAGATGTGAGGGATTCTTTAGATATACATATGCTTCCTCTTAACGTTATTTTTGGTGATGCATCCTACCAAGAAGAAGTTGAGATTACCGCAGAACAATTCTTTTTAAAAGTTCGAGAACAAGAAGAGTTACCAAAAACTTCTCAACCAGCTTATGGGGAGATTATTAATAAATTTGAACAGCTTTCAAAAGAATATGATGCAGTTGTAGCAATCAGCTTATCAAGTGGGATTAGTGGTACATACCAAAGCTTTGTGTCGGCTGGTTCAATGTTTGATAACTTAGAAGTAGTAGCTTATGACTCTGAAATTAGCTGCATGGTTCAAGGTTTTTATGTAATTGAAGCTGCACAAATGGCGGCTAAAGGTGCAGGACCAACTGAAATCATAGAGCGATTAGATGAAATGAAAAAAACAATTAATGCATATTTCATGGTAAGTGATTTAGGTCATCTCCAAAGAGGGGGACGCCTTTCAAGTGCACAAGCATTTGTTGGCAGTCTACTTCAGGTCAAACCTGTCCTTACATTTGAAGAAAAACAAATCGTTGCTTTTGAAAAAATCCGTACAGAAAAGAAAGCGATGAAACGAATATTTGAATTGTTTGGTGAGGTTGCCTCTAAGGGTGAAAAAATGAAAGCTGTTGTTATTCACTCAAGCCGTGAAGCAGATGCAAAAGAAATCGCAGAACAGCTTCATGAACAGTACCCTAATGTAGATATTGAAATTTCATATTTTGGACCAGTTATTGGAACCCATCTTGGAGAAGGTTCTTTAGGACTTGGCTGGTACGTAATTTAAAATCTGATTAATTTTACTTCGTTTACACTCTTGAATGCCCCTTTAATCGGGGCATTTTTTTATTGTGAAAATTAAATTTAGTTCGTCATCTTCTTCTATTTAAGAATGCGTGTTACAGTTCAACTAATTTCTAAGAAAGAAGGCGAACGAGTGAACCAAGAAACTTCTAAAGAACAATATCTTTTTATTGGTAGAAAGCTCCCTTATACTCAAATGATGAATCCGCAAGAAATTCCTTCAACGAGTAAGATCATCCAAGCGGTTCAAAAAAATAAGAAGACATATCAATGTTTTCGATGTGGTAATCGTGATCAAAACTTTTTTTATCGTCATTTTTGTGCAAAATGCTCTTCAATGTGTACATACTGTCGAAAGTGTATTGTGATGGGGAAAATGACAACTTGTACAAAGTTAATCGTAAACGAATTAGATATGAAAAAGGAAAAAAATAAAGGTGGTTTAGAATGGGAAGGGACACTATCCCTACAGCAAAAAGAAGCTTCAATTAAAGTGGTGGATGCAGTTAAGGGTAATACGGATTTACTATTATGGGCAGTATGTGGTGCTGGCAAAACAGAGATGCTATTTGAAGCAATTGATGTTGCCTTACAAGAAGGGAAATTTGTTTGTATTGCAACTCCCCGTATAGACGTTGTCATAGAATTAGCGAAAAGATTTCAATGTGCATTTCCGACTACATCAATAGCTATCCTTTATGGCGGTAGTGAAGACAAATGGGATGGGCAGCGAATCACAATTAGTACAGTTCATCAATTGATGAATTTTAGGCGTACATTTCATCTCCTCATAATCGATGAGGTTGACGCTTTTCCGTATAATATTGAAGAACACCTGCACTGGGTAGCTAATGAAGCAAGAACAAAAATCGGTTCGACAATTCAATTAACAGCCACCCCTTCAACGAAGCAACAATACTTGGCACTTCACCATAAAATTGAATGCGCAATGGTCCCCGCAAGATATCACCGACAACCACTCCCTGTTCCAAACTTTCAATGGATTGGTAATTGGCAAAAAGTAATCCAAAAAAATAATAAATTACCAGCTCCATTAATGAAGTGGCTCCAAAGAATATTGAAAGGAAATTCCTCAATTTTTTTATTTATCCCAACGATTGATGTAAGCAGTTCTGTTGAAGAGGCTGTGAAGATGTTAACGGTTAAAACAACATCAGTCCATAGTCAAGATCCACTTAGACATGAAAAAGTCAGTGCGTTTCGAAATGGAGATGTCAGAGTTTTGATTACAACAACCATATTAGAGCGCGGTGTGACGATCAAGAACAGTCAGATAGCTGTACTTGGTTCTGATGAAGAAATTTTTACGGAAAGTGCACTAGTTCAGATCTCTGGAAGAGCAGGACGACACATTGATTATCCATCTGGAGAAATCATGTTTTTCCATAATGGCATAAGTGAAGATATGGTGAGAGCGAAAAGACAAATCTTACAAATGAATCAACTTGGATTTGAAAAAGGATGGTTAGACAAGAAATGATTTGTATCTATTGTGATCGCAAATTTACAGAAACATTTTCTCTACATCAATTATTTTTCTACCGTAAAGAGACTGCTTGTATTCAATGTTTAGCTAAATTTGAAAAAATAGTTGGGTCTGTTTGCGAAAAGTGTGGCAGAGTTTTAGAGGGAAAAAAGTTATGTGTCCAATGTAAAGAACTTGTAGAAAAAAATATTAATCAAGCATTAACATTAAACCGTTCGATTTTTCATTATAATCCTGAGATGAAAGTATGGATGAACCGATATAAATTTTACGGTGATGTTACATTAGCAACAATGTTTATTACAGATTTGCAAGAATACTATGAAAAGTCTTTTAAACGGTTTAAAATAATAGTTCCTATTCCTCTTAGTGAGGAAAGGTTACAAGAAAGAGGTTTTAACCAAGTTGAAGTGCTTGCAGAGCACGCTGGATTCACTTTAACGAAATGTCTTGAGAGGGTTCACACTGAGAGACAAAGTAAGCTAAATCGAACTGAGCGAATGAACCGAGAACAAATTTTTTCATTCTGCGGAGGGGAAAAATTTCAAAATGTGCCGATATTAATTTTAGATGATGTCTATACAACTGGGAAAACAGTCGGAGATGCTGCAATCGTTTTGTTACAAAATGGTGCTAGCGAGGTATTTTCACTCACATTAATTCATGCGTAAAAATTGGTAATTTGTCATGTGAAAAATGACTTAATTTTATGATTCAGTTTGCCGATATAAATAATGATACATCGAAAAACGAGGTGAAATGAATGGGAGATTTACGTAATTGCCCAACTTGTAATAGCATATTTGTAAAAACAAATTTAAGAGATGTATGTGAAAATTGTTATAAGGCTGAAACAAAACAATTTGACACAGTTTACAGTTTTATTCGTAAAAGTGAAAACCGAATGGCAACCATAGATGAAATTGTAACTGCTACAGAAGTAGTGGAAGAATTAATTATGAAGTGGATCCGAAATGGAAAACTTCGCGTAACTGGATTCCCAAATTTAGGATATCCATGTGATAAATGTGGAATACTAATTCAAAAGGGATCGATTTGCACAGACTGTTCGACGGGACTAAAAAAAGATTTATATAAAATCGAAGAAGAAAAAAGAAGAATTCAAGAATTACGAAAAAGAGATAGAGCAACTTATTTCTTAGATGATAAGAAGAGATAGGATGCAAAGAAGGTATGAAACGATTGACAATGAGGTGAAAAAAATGAAGATACATTCTACAGGTATTGATCGAATTCAATTGTATCAAAATCAAGTAAATAAAGTTGAAAAAGACAAACCGAAACAACAAAAATCAGACAAACTAGAAATTTCCTCTCAGGCAAAAGATCTTCAATTAGCTGCTCAGTTAAAGTCAGAACGTGAAGAGCGTGTTCAACAAATTCAAAAGCAGATTGAAGAAGGCTCCTACAAAGTACAACCATCACTTGTAGCCGAGAAGATGCTTCAATATTTCAGCAAGAACTAACAACTAGAAGGAAGAAGGATCGGCATGAATACATCTTTTTTACTTACTACACTCCAACAACAATTAGAAGAATACACAGAGTTACATCAATTATCAGTTAAAAAAACTGATTGTATAAAGAAAAATGACATATCAAATTTAAATGAAATCATAAATAAAGAGTCTAAATATTTACTTTCACTTGATGTTTTAGAAAAGAAAAGAATTGAAGCAGTTTACGCTGTTTTAAGTGGACATGAATGGAGTGGGGATTTACCTACTCTTTCAGATTGTCTAAACGTTGTTTCAGATGATGAAGCTATGAAACTTCGAAACATCCAATCTGAATTAAAAGTGAAAATGGAAGAATTAAGAGACCGAAATTACCTAAATCAAGAGCTGATTTATCAGTCAATGCAGTTTGTTTCTTTGTCGTTATCTACTTTGAAACCAAAGCAAACACCACCAAATTATGGACCGACTGCAAAACAAGGTCAGCAAAAAAGTGAAAAGCTATTTGATTCACAGGTATAGCGATTGAAAAGGAGATCTAAAATATGCGTTCGTCATTTATGGGATTAGAAACAGCTAAAAGAGGAATGTATACACAACAAGCAGCGCTTAGTGTATTAGGACATAATATAGCAAATGCAAATACAGCAGGCTATACTCGCCAACGAGTTAATGTTAAACAAACATCTGCTTTTCCAAATGTAGGATTTGATAAACCTTATTTACCTGGCCAAATGGGTACAGGTTCTGAGGCGGGTTCAATTCAACGTATTAGAGAGTCTTTTTTAGACATACAATATCGAAGTGATAATAGTCAGTTAGGTTATTATGCTAGCCGTACTGATGCACTTACGAAAATGGAAGACATAATGAATGAGCCATCTGAACAAGGGCTAGCGAAAACGATGGACCGTTTTTGGCAATCATTACAGGATTTATCTGTCAATCCAAGTAATTCAGGTGCACGTACAGTTGTTTTGGAGCGTGCGAAAGCAGTTGCTGAAACATTTAACTATGTATCTGGTTCTTTAAAAGCTGTTCAAAGTGATTTGCAAAATCAACTTGAAGTTGAAACGAAAAATATCAACTCACTTTTAAATCAAATTCAAAATGTAAATAGACAAATTGCTGATGTAGAGCCTCATGGGATGCTTCCAAATGATCTTTATGATGAACGTGATCGTTTACTAGATCAACTATCTGGATTAGTGAAAATTAAGACAAGTTATTCTTCAAGTGGAGGTAACTCACTTTCGTCTGCAGAAGGAAAAGTAACAGTTGATTTAGTTGATGAGAATGGTAGTGTGATTGAATCTGGTCGTGTTATTGATGGTAATGATATTAAAATAGATCCTAAACAATTAAAAGTAAATTACAATACAGCGACTAAACTAGTTGAATCAGTTTCGATCGGCAATAATACAGTTGATGTTGAAAAATTTACAACTAGTGGAAAATTAACTAGTTTAATTGACTCCTATGGATATACAAAAGATCCTCTAACAAATGATACAAATGGATTATATCCATCAATGTTAAAAGAGTTAGATTTGATTGCAAATACTTTTGCGAATGAATTTAATAAAGTGCATAGTGCTTATTTTGCTGGGCCACCTGCTTCAACTGCTACAAATCTAAATGATAAACAAGGTGGATACTTTTTCTCAGATGGGACTGCTGGTTTACCTGAAGATCAAGTAGTTGGTTCAGGTTCAGTTGCAGCTTTGACAACAATAAACGCAAGTAATATTAAGGTGAATATAACGAACGTTAATAATATTGCGGCTGGTTTATCAACAAATGATGGCGATGGTCAAAATGCGTTAAAATTAGCTGAAGTTATGAGAAGAAATGACTTAGATTTTGGTGGAACGCCAAAAACAATTACAAGTATTACGTCATATTACCAAGGTGTAGTAGGTAGTATGGGTGTTCAATCTCAAGAAGCTGAACGCTTAATGAGTAATAGCGCTATTTTAGTAGATGCAGTTGATCAAAATCGTCAGTCTGTAAGTAGTGTTTCTATTGATGAAGAAATGACTGAAATGGTCAAATTCCAACATGCTTATAATGCTGCTGCACGTAATATTACAGCAATTGATGAAATGCTGGATAAAGTTATTAATAGTATGGGGATTGTTGGGAGGTAGTAGTTAATGCGTATAACACAATCAATGATTAGTAATAATATGCTAAGAAACTTAAGCTCAAGTTATTCAAAACTAGATAAATTTAATGATCAGTTAGCAACTGGTAAAAAAATCAATCGTCCTTCTGATGATCCGGTTATCGCAATGAAAGGTATGTACTATCGTTCGGATGTTACTCAAATTGAGCAATATCAAAGAAACCTAAGTGAAGCATATAATTGGATTGAATCTTCTGATGAAGCTTTAGATAAAGTAGGTAGTACAATTCAAAGAATGCGTGATTTAGCTGTACAAGGTGCTTCTGGTACAAACAGTAAAGAGTCTAACGAAGCATTAGCTTTAGAGATTAAACAACTAATATCGCATATCGGATCAATCGGAAATACACAAGTTGGTGACAAATATGTATTTAATGGAACGAATACAACACAACCACCAGTGGATATGACGATAAACACAGCAGCAGATGGAACAATCACTTTAGGTGGTACATACCCAACTGCGACATCGTATAGTCCTTTTAATGTTTCAGTATCACTTAATGTAAATGTTGCAGTAAATACGAATCCATCAAATATTTTTGATCAAGCAACACTTCAAAAAATAGTTGATTTGCATAATGGACTTCAATCAAATGATCCTAAGGCAATTCAAACTGGACTTGGAGAATTAGATAATATTCTTCAAAATGTATTAGCTGCTCGAACTCAAATCGGTGCAACCCAAAACCGAGTTGAAATGATTGATGATCGTCTTGGTACACAAGAAATCATTGCGAATCGTATCATGTCAGACAATGAAGATGCAGAAATCGAACAAGTCATTACAGAATTAAAAACTCAAGAAAGCGTGCATAATGCAGCGCTTGGCGTTGGAGCAAGAATTATTCAACCAACATTATTAGACTTCTTACGTTAAGCTATCAGATTTTGATAGCTTTTCTTATATCTTTTTTATGTAAAGATTAATCATGAGAGGAGGATGCGCATGCAATTACCTCAAATTAGATTGCAATCAACATTTGCAAAATTAGGTTTAAATATAGACAAACCTGTTCAAGAAATAGAACAGCCGCAAGCAGACATGAGTATTAAACAACCTCAAGCAGAAATGGAGATTCAAAGAGTAGCTCCAACACTTGAAATGGATTCTTATGAAGCTCGTGCAGATTTAGATTTAAAAAGTGTAAGTCGTAGAATTGAAGACTTTGCAAATGAGGGTTACCAAGCTTGGTTAGATGCAATTGGTCGTATGGCACAACAAGGTGATCGGATGATGAAGGTTCAACAAAATAAAAATGCAATTGCAGACATTGCTCGCGAAAATGGGACAGACCCTATTTACGATACGAATATCGCATTTTTACCTCGAGCGGGTAGTTTTAAAATGTCATATGA
>Ga0102589_1001646_pt1 | contig 29100 bp, 43 predicted proteins | sample AraplaMF_Col_mLB_FD_76858 | JGI IMG/M metagenome (GOLD analysis project Ga0102589, IMG submission 76858) | Arabidopsis root microbial communities from the University of North Carolina, USA - plate scrape MF_Col_mLB | ecosystem: Host-associated > Plants > Roots > Endosphere | place: USA...
TATATATGCAGTCCGAGTACTTGATAGTCAAGGAAGTGGGACTCTTGATGCTGTAGCAAAAGGTATCAGAGAATCTGCCGATGCTGGAGCAAAAGTCATTAGCTTAAGTTTAGGAGCTTCTAATGGAGGAACTGCATTACAACAAGCCATTCAATACGCTTGGAATAAAGGCGCTGTGATAGTTGCAGCTGCAGGAAATGATGGAAATACAAGGCCAAATTATCCTGCTTATTACAATGAAGTAATTGCAGTTGCATCTACAGATCAAAATGACCAAAAATCTTATTTCTCAAATTATGGAAGTTGGGTGGATGTAGCAGCTCCTGGTTCCAGTATCTACTCTACGTATAAAGGCAACACGTACCGATCATTAAGTGGTACATCTATGGCAACCCCACAGGTGGCAGGAGTTGCAGGATTATTAGCAAATCAAGGCTACACTAACCTACAAATTCGCCAAATTATTGAAGCCACATCTGATAAAATCTCCGGAACAGGAACTTATTGGAAGAATGGTAGAGTGAATGCAAATAAAGCTGTACAGTATGGAACTATGTTAAATGAGAATAAAGCTTCATAAATAAAAAACCGACTCATATGAAGTGCACCCCAATTGTTAGACACAATTAACAATTGGGGTGCGTTTCACATAGGAATCGGCTGTTTTATTTTACTTGTACATAATACGGACTAGCTGTAATGTAATATACATTATCTCTGTCGTTTTGCACTTTATACTGTGGTGAACCATTTACAGACACTTTATCAATAAACTTGAATCCTAACCCTGTATCTACAGTACCAGCAACGTCTTTATCCTGCCAAGATGAAGAATCATAGAAACGTAGGTTGTCCACTTTAGAAACAACACGTTTACCTACAATAGATGAATCCACTGTGCTTTTCTTATCGAACTTCACATAAGAAGGATCGTATTTAATCCATTGCTCACCACCAAGATTTAACCATCCATCTTTTTGAGCCCACACAACATATGATTCTGGTTTGTTTAACTGACGAATCTTAGAATAGCTTGTACCAGGTCCTTTACGTAAGTTAATGTTGTATCCTTCAATATAAGCGATACCATCTGTTACAGCCGTTGGAATTTCAGCAGGTTTAGATGGCTTCTCAGGCACAGAAACTTCCACACTAGAGTTATTGTATGCACGCTTCACATCTGCACGGAATTGAGCTTCAGAAACGCCATGACTACGTAAATAATCAAGTGGGTCTTCGTGATCTGTACCGCCAAGGTATTTTGTTACATCATAGTGAGTCCATAATCCTTTTTCTACAGTTAATCCGCGGTCACGTAAAATTTTAGCCAGTAACTTCACATATTTATCATATGAACGTTTGAATTTATCATAATCTGCCGTCTCGCATAACTCTACGTGTACAAAACGTTTATTCGCACCAGGTCCACCGCCATAAGCAATGTACTTTGTATCCGCAATTTGAATTGTTTCGTTCCAATCGACTGCATAGTGTACGAATGCATTTCTCCATGTACGAGTTTCATACTTTTGAATATTAATAGCTGGCGCTTCAGGTGTTGCTGTACTATGCGCCACAACGCCCTCGTAAGCTCCAACACCATAACGGTATGGTTGCTTTGGTAAATCAGGAATAATAAGTGTTCTATCAGCAAAAGCCCCTGTAGTGAAACTTAACAGGAGCAATAGAGTCATAAATACAGAGGAAGCTAGTTTAATTGATTTTTTCATTAAGCATCTTCTCCTTTATCTTCGTGATCTGTCCAAATACCTAGAGCGATTCCCAATACATAAACAGCTTTTTCCACCTTATCCAAGTTACCTTCGAATCCGGTCATTCCAAAGACTGATAAAATTAATCCAAAGCATGAAAAAAGCGCAACCCATATTTTCCAGTTGCGCAAATGTTTTAAAATATTTTCTTTTGTAAGTGGCAAGTCTTATACACCTCCTTTCAATAACAATCCAATTAGTGCAGTTACAATCGCACCAATTATGATGCGGAGAATCCATGTGGTATTAGCACTGCTTTTATCAAGTTGCTTATTTATATTAACGATGTCTTTTTCGTTCCCTAAAGTACGAGACTCTAAGTTTCGAATGTCATTCTTTATATCTTTTTGATCTGATTTAATTTGTTGGATCTCTTGCTTTAACTTAATAATTTCTTGCATCGTTTTCACTCCTTCCAAAATAAAAAAGACCAGCTTATTGCTGCTCTCTCACTTAATTAGCTAATAATTGTTGTACAAGTGCCTCGAGTTTGGATATTCTTTCCTCTTGAGCTATGTTTTGTTCTTTCAAAGAGTTTATTTCTTTTTGTTGTTCGTTCTGTCTTAACATAATCTGCTGAGTAGCTGCAATGTTTACAGTAATCAATGAGTAAGGTACTACAGATCTCTTGTCTCTGCCTTGGAATTGCTCTGGAGTTTCCTCTGCAACGAAACCATATTGTAGGAAATCACTAGAATGTTCTCTCAAGTATTCAATCCCGTACTCTTCTACATCCTTATTCAAGAAATATTGACTAGGTTTCAACAACATTAAAGCGTCTACTTCATCGCTTTGGATTTCTTGGATGTCTGCTTTTATCTCTCTAGTTGAGCGCTGAGTCCAAGTAACACCAGATACATCATAAGCCGCCCATAGATTATTACAGTTTACGTTTGCATACATCGTATATATCCCCTGAGCTGGATCATATCTCTCAAGAAAATAGAACCCTTCTTTGTTTCTTGTTCCTTTGTGAACCTTGATATGCATATTGTGGTACGTTGTAGCAACTGCTTCATATCCATCCGTGTCATCTAATCTTAATATGAAGTCATTTGTTATCTGCGTACGTTCTTTTCTAAATGTGAACGTGCCACTTATAGATAGGAAATCATAATTTCCTCCTCTCATGCGAACATCACCTAAATTACTTGCATTGAGATAAATATCATCCTTCGCAACCACATCTATACTCCCAGTGGAATTAAGAGTCATTTTAGTGCCACCATATCTTGTAAATGAGATATGTGAACTCTTAAGAATATTCCCCTTAGCGTCCTTCCCAGAAGCAAGACCTATACTAGCTACAGAATCTGTGAAGTTTGTAGCACTAGGTGACGTATGATCTATTACTAACGAGTCATTGACGCTACCACCTGCTCCAGAGTAATCATTTCCGAGTACAAGAGCCTCTGTAAAGGAGCCATCTGTGGTAGGTACGAATCCTAGGTACCCACGTGACCTTCCAGTCCCATATAGAGTAAGGTTCTGCTTCTCTAGTCTCATATGGTTATTAGAGCTAGACGGGTCCTCTGTCATAATTACTACGCCTTTAAGGGAACCAGAGCGGATATGTTTAGCTTCTACGTAACCATCTAAGTAAATCTTTTTAGCTTGAATTACTGCGGCTTCACTTGAAAGATTGATAGCTCCTATTACTCTGTTAGCGTCAACTTTAAGAGAGATATTCTGTGAGTTCAATTTAAACTCTGTCTCGTGTCTCTCTACAATAGCTTTACTACCAAATGTCCCGTTAGCCTCTTGTTTAGAGTATACATCCGTAGATTTTGCTCTCAAGTTTATCTCCTGTGTAGTTTGTTGAAACTGTGTATCGTAAGAGGTGTTACGAGTATTGTATTCCGTCTTAGTAACACGATCAGCAACCTCTTTAACCATAGCGTCATAGTTTACGATGTCTTTAGGGTTCTCTAAGTAAGTAGGGAGCTTTTCTCCTACGTTACATTGAGGTTCTGATACCCAGACAGTCCCTGCTCTTCTAATCCATATCTCTATACGAGCATGTGTGATAGGAGCGTCTGGTGCTGTATGCTCCATAGTAAATCTAACCCATTGATTATCAATTAATGAGTCTTGGAACTCAACTTGCTTGTAAGTTCCTACAGAAGTTGTCCCATTAAAGAACTCTATTTTGTATGCAGCTCCTAAGGAAATATTATATTTATCTGTAGTGTAGAGCATAGCAGAGAATTGGAACTTTCCTTGATTCTGATAAGCAGGTACATCTTGATAGATACCATGCCAGATATTTGTATCAGTGTGAGTTGTTTCAATCTTAACAGATCTGCTGTTCCCATACCTGCGAGTTTCATCTACTGTGATTTTTCTATCTGTACTGTCTTTGTCAGCGTTCCACCTCTCTAGAGAAGGAGTTGATAAGGAGATATTCCCGAAGCTATCTAGTGTATGCTTTACAAACTGAGTATTCATTAGGAGATTATCCGCTCCAAGTTCACCAATATACTCCTGCATTTGCTTCTCAGATACTTTTGTACCTAGTTCACCTTTGATGTTTGTAATCTCTGTAGTAATCCCTACAGTATCTGGTACAAGAGGTTCCCAGTCAGTGCCATTCTAAAGTTTTAATATCTTAGCAATCGGATCGCTAGAGTCTAACCATAAAGTTTTACCTGCTTCTAAGTCTTCTGCAGGAGCAGTAGGGCTTTCAATAATAGCCGTCTGCATTTTATCTATGTTATCTTGCACCTGTGTAGCAAGGTCCTTTGCAGTTTGTGATTCCTGAGCCTCATCTGCTTTCTTTCCTGCCTCAGTGATAGCATCAGTCTGACTGTTTACTTTCTCCTGTAATTGATTAAACATCTCACTAGGTACCTTGTCTTGTAAACTAGCTAATATACGTTGATAAGCACGCTGTAAGGCGTCATCTCGATTTAATAGCTCTCTATAGTTACCAAAGTAAAACTTGTCCTGCCTAGGATCTTTATAAGACTCATCTGCAGCAATAGCTCTAGCCTCTAAGAAGATAGGAGGACTAATTGTTTTGTCTTTAATGTATACAGTGTCTCCTTCATTGATTGTCTCATGAGTCAGACCTGTTAATTTAGCCAGTGAGACGGCGTCAACTTCATAGACTACATTAGTATCTATTCGCTTCTTAAGAGCCGTCTTGGTCAAAGCGAGCAGGCGCTCTGGAGTCATATTCTGATTATCAGTCTCTGGAGTATAGAATCCAAAGCGATGCTTCCCATTTATGCTCCATCGTTGAAAGGCTTCCTCATCTACTACGTAGGGGATACCTCCGTTAGCATCTGCTACAGTGATAACTTTTTCCTCTCCATCTGCTCCCTTTACAGTTACATAGCCTATAAGTGTAGTGATAACTCCCTCTGAGTTCTCTTTACGAACAATTCCCTGCAGGTCTTTTCCTACATTTATCTCCTTAGCAGTGAATCTGCCTCGCTTTTCTACCAGGTCCGCATATTTCTTAACAATAAATGCTCCCTGGACAATAACTCTGTATTGAAGTTCATAGCCTCCAAAAGCAGAAGTAATCATGTTATTAAACTGTAGAGGTGAAATAAACTCCGTAATAGTCATACTATGAGTCCCTGTAGCTTCAACGTCACCTACAGTCCAATCTGATCCGTTTAAGGACATAGCTAAATATTGTCTAGCATTCATTGAAGGAATCTTTTGAGGAGCTATATAAGATTCCCCTGCAAGCAAGGTCCATTCCCCACTAGCACAAACTGTAACTGTCTTAGATACAGTGTCTTTTTCCGTCTCAGTGATTACATAAGGAGTCATTACACCAGGACGGGTTTCTTTTACGATGATATTTTGTTGCTGCAAGAGAGGCTCATAAGGAGAGCTCTCGAGTATTTTGAAGTCTAACATATCTACGGAGTTTTTAATTTCCCAGTGTCTTTTGTCCTCTACATATTCATGAGCGCGTATAACTCCTATTACTAGCTTTGTTTTAAAGTCAACTATGTGTAAATCTCCGCTTTGCTTTCTCATTATCTGTATCTCTCCATATATGTTATTTTTGCGGTACCTATAGCCTTAGGACGTACAATAACCTCATTTGCTCCTCTCTTTATGACAGGAAAGTCACTGAATAGGTCTTTAATACTTATAGCGTTCTTCCCGTTTATCGTTACAAGAGCCCTCTCTGTATCAATTACAATACTGTCTCCCTGGTCCACAATATAAGGAGTAGCATCTACAGGTACACTGAACTTCTTGTACACTTTCAAGTCTTCTATAAAGGTTGCGTCTAGTGGGTTGTAATCTCCGTATTTAAATACTCCTACGGCTACTTTCGTTACCACTGCAGCAGTAGCAGGATTAGAATTATTTGTATCTCTCCAGGTTTCAATGATAGTTTCGTAGTCCTGGTATGTCTCTTTCTTGTATAAAGCAGAATAAGCCGTCCAGACATTCCCCTCTCTGGTTAACATCACATGACCTCTAAAGTCTGTGAATGACTCATTTGTCCTACCAGTATCATCTATCAGTGTCCGCTCATCTGGTCCGTCATTTATGGTAGTGTATGCTTTTGTGATTGCGTGGGAGTAGTATTCATCTTTCATCCCTAATTGAGCTACAATCTCATCATTATCGTTTAATAAGAAGAGCATAATAGTTCCCATTCTGTCATAGCTTAGGAAGCAACTCGTTCACGTCTTAATAATCGACTACTTTGAACATGAGCACTCTCTTTGGTGTATCCTGCCTTTATAGCAGCTTGCGTACCATTGAAGTATTTTACGTAATATAAACAAAAGAGCCGTTCCTTTTCGGTCAGCTCTTCATCCTCTAAAATCTCTTTTAATTTTTCTTTCGTTTTGGGATTTTTAACATTAGTAACGCTCCTTTTTGCAATAGTAACGTTACCATTAAATTGCTCATCCCATTTATCTTGTGATTTCCACTTTCTGATTTGCGAAGGCTTGAGGTTTAACTCAGCAGCAATATCAATTAATGGCCTCTCACCTTTACTTGCTTTATATATTTCAAATGCTTTATCTCTGTCCGGGCTACGTTGTCGTGCCACGACCACCACCTCACGATAGACTCTATTAGTTTTTTTATATTTAAGCTTTTAGGAATTCATCAATTGTTTTATCTAACACACTAATTAGCGCCTCTCTCGTTTGCTTCGGTGTCATATCATCACTTATTTCATTATGCATAGCTACAGCCTTTTCTAATTTCTGAGGATCAATGTGTTGTTTTACTAAATCCATACCAATAACATTATTTGTTAACTGATCGATAATAACTGTTTGTTCTTGTTTACTTAGTTTCATTTCTCTAACTCCTCCTCGCGGTAATTCCTTATTATATTTTTAATCACTTTTGTAAATCTCTTTATCTATATGTATAATTGTATTAAAAGTCACAACTTTTAGAATTGAGGTGAACATCATGAAAAGTTTTGGTATGTTAGTACTCTCTACTGTCTTTTCAGCGCTCCTAGTATATTATAATGTCGATTCCTTTTATAATAAATTTACATCAGGTAATACATATTACTGGGTAAACGGTGTCCTAGCTGTGGGATTCCTTATATCCTTAATTATCAACATAAAAGATATCATTAAGAAAAACTACACAACTTCTGAATCGAATTAAGGAGCCTATTATGGTTCCTTTTTCTATGCAAAATAAAATAAGACGCTAAACCGATCACGGCAGCGCCTACGATAATTGCTATTGGTTTAATTATTAACAAGTATATCTGGACCCTTCTTCAACATATACGCGAAACCTGAAATAAATACGATACTAAATATAATAATGGAAGACCACATATTAAAATGAAATTCTTTACCTACAACTAAATAATAGATGTTATGGACCAAGAAATTAGCACCTATGATAATTCCGCCTAACATTGAACTAATTACAAGGCTGATTAAATAAAATTTGAACTTCTGAAACATTTCCCCTCTACTCCTTTTCTAAAATCAACTTTATTTAGGTGATTTTAGAAAATTATACCATTTGTTTTCCGGATATTCTTAAACCTATAATTTAATTAAGGTTATTTTAAGGAAGGATTGTCTATTCAAATGTCCATTTTATTCAATAAAAAAGAGCACCCGTTTCCGCGAGCACCCTTTAAAGGATTATGAGAATCTCATTAACAAAAGTCAAGATTACTAAAGTTAATGAGGTATAAGCAGTATATGCTTGTCCTATTCAAATCGTGCATAAAAAGAGAGCATCCACATCATCAGTAGATGCCCAAATGTGTAGGAGGGTTCAATGAGTATTGAATAGGACCTGAGAGAGGTTGTCCTACACTACAATATATGCTTGTCCATCTCAAAAGGTGCAATAAAAAAAGCACCCTCGTCCAGGCGCTAATAATACACAGTGAGGTAACTAACACGTTAGAAAAGACCTTTCTGTATCATTATATGATGTTCAATCCTAACTATACCTAATACTTTAAAGATGCTTATTATGTAACTTCTATATAACAAAGAAACAAGAACCCGTTATGGATGCTATCAATTATTATCATTATAGTTACGTTCCAATATAATGTTTAATTCTCTTTCTGCTTCCTCATTTTTTGGATGTCGATAATACTCTAATTTATATTTCTTTACATCATAATTAAAGAGGCCAATCTTAATACTTTTAGTTTCTTTCAAAACAGCCATTAAACTAGCTACATCCTCATTCTTCGCATCAAGAATCATTTCTCCAGATTTATTCCTAAAAAATACCCTCATACGATCATCCCCTTTCCCCTATCTATTCGACAGAAAAGAAGAATATCCTACATAATAAAAAGCACTCCATAAGGAATGCTTTTTATTATAAGTTTTCATATTTAGTTAGTTCTGTTTCAAACTGATTAATTGTATTTTGATATTGTTTTTTTATCGAATCCGTGAATGTCAATACTGAAAGAAGATTCTCCATGATTTGTGTAAATTCAACTTCTCGAAGTAACTTATCGTAACTAATATAAGAGCAACCATGCACCAGTTGCCCTTTCGTCAAAATCCTATGTTATTACTATAAATACGGTAAATGAAGTTTTACTTTTAAAAAGTAGAAATCTGCCATTCACTAGAATAACAGTTTCCCAAAATAAACAAGTCGTGTTTGTATATCTATCGCATATTTCATTTAGTTTGGTTAAGGTGTTTTCACGCCTCTTTCATCTAACAACCGCGACAGACACTCTTGGTCGACTTATCAGACCGTCCTCATTCCATCTACCTAGAATGTTGTTAGCTGAAAGAGAGCAAAAGCTCTTCTTCACTTTCAACGTATGTCATGCAAACTATTGTGAATATCATGAACCGGCAATCCATTCAATCCACCAACCATCACCATTTGTCATGACGATCTATTATAAAGGTAGGCGTGAGTCGTGTTTTCCACCATGCCCACAATACAAATATATCACCTTATTTCCAAAATGAGCGGCACATTTCCGGCCAAAAATCGGTCACGACTCTGCCACTTTATTTTAATTCGCTAATAACCTTTATTTCCCTAGACAAGCCCACTGCAACAGCCATAAAGAATAAATTAGATTTCTATTAAGGCATTACGCTTGATCTGATTGTTGAACATGTAATGGAGGCGGTATAATCCAACCTTTTTTCTTATTCAGACGAAGCAATATAGCTCCAGCTTGTGCTTTTTTCATATGGAATTGACCAAACATCATTCCTACATCTTCTCGAAGTGATTGTCCCATAGCTTGGCTACATGCTACCAAACCTGCTGCAAGACCTGCAGAAACCGTTGCCGCAATTTCTGCGTCATTTATACGAGCACCAGGTGGAATAGTTTCAATAGATGCAACTGGTCTTTCTGGAGGTGCTGGCGGTAATGCAACACCATTTAATTTTAATAAATTTTTTAATTCTTCAACTTCTGATTGGATATCATTCTCTACAAGGTTTTCTAAAAATTTCTTTAAGTCCTCATCTCCTGTATGGTTAATGAGAACTTGATAACCAGCGATTGCACCTTGTGCTGCTGCAAGATAACTCCAAATCCCAAAGACTTCTCCGTAGTGCATTGGTTCATTTTGTGGATTTCCACTTAAAACACCCATAAAAATATTCCTCCTTAAAGAAATTAAACTCTTAACAAAAATGCTTACTATAGAAAAAATTTTCCCAACCATGTTCCGGGTTAAAGAAAATAAGTTCTTATAACTCATAAGGCACACCTTACCCATATATAGTAATTACACCTTATAGAATGTACTGCTACAAAAAATTTATTCATATAAATAACACATATATTTCAATTAACATAATCCATTATTATCAGTACTTTTAATAATAGAAATTAAAGATATTTATCATAATTTTAACTCAAATGGATTTATATATTCTTAAACGAATATTGTCTAAAGGAACTGGAGACATTACTAAATATGAAAGGAGGGAAAACCATGAAGAAAAAACTGTCATCTATTTTAGGTGCCCTATTACTAACTATTATGGTTTTTGGTACAAGCATCCATGCTGAATACGATGGATATAATACGGATAGAGTTAACAATAATAATATTACAACTCGAGTTAATGACAATAACATGAATAGAGTTAATTATGATACTAGAACTCGAAATGTGAATACAACAAATGATTTGAATTATAATCGTAAAAATAATAATTGGGCATGGCTTGGTTTATTAGGACTATTAGGTTTATTCGGTCTTAGAAAAAAAGAAAAAGAACCAGAAAGACGTTAATGTAGAATAGAACATTACATTTAACTTTAAAAGATACTTATTTATTAAAAACATGCAAAATAAATAAAAAATCGCCTTTAATAAGGCGATTTTTTATTTTTTCAAAGTCAATAATAATTACTTGAAAACGGATACCATTAATTAGAAACAATGAATTTCTTAACTTGATAGTAATGGAGCGGTACGTTCATTTGACGAACTACGCTTCTTTTTTATGCCGTTACTTCACTTACCCATATCTTATATTGTGTGTAACTGACCCGATTGCGAGATCCCTTGCTATCATTGAATTCATAATACTTTCTCTTTTGAGTTACACAGTACAAAAATTATGAGTAACTGTATAAATTAAAAAAGAAAAAACAATGATTAGATTTTAAACCTAGTCATTGCTTTATCCATTGCATCTTGGTTTACACCTATATAACGTAGTGTTACTTTCTCAGACGAATGATTGAATATCTCCATAAGTAATGCTATGTTCTTCGTTTGCATGTACATGTGATATCCATAGGTCTTTCTTAATGTATGTGTGCCTATCTCATCTAATCCAAACTCTGCTGCTGCTCCACTTAATATCTTATATGCCATGCTACGACCAATAGGGCGATTCTTCCCTTGTCTACTTTGCAATAAATACTCGCCATCATCTCTTTCTTCATTAAACCATTTAAGTTCTCTTTTTAATGATGCTGTGATTTGAATACGCTTTTGCTTTCCTGTTTTCTTTTCACGCATAGATATATGACTTCCTTTTACATCTACTACCTTCAACTTTAGAATGTCACTAATTCTTAATCCTGTATTAATTCCCATAATAAACAAAATGTAATTACGGTCACTCTTTTCCTTAAAGTACTCCTTTAGATTTTGGATTTGCTCTGGATCACGTATTGGCTGAACAAAGTTCATTATTCGTCACCTCCAGATTGTTCTGTCTCATAAACTTCTAATCTAAGAGCAAAAGCAAGATTATAAAACGCCTTAGACTTCCAACGTCGATATGTACGCTCACTCATACCAATTTCGTTATAAACCATATAGTCACACATATCATCTTCTTCTAAATAACGCTTCTTAATAATATCTCTTTGGTTTTGCCCTGCACGACTATTTCCGAAGCGAATTAATGCTTGGTCAATGCGGAAAGACATGTTCTCTAACCATTTTTCTCGTTTGCTTTGTTGAACATTTGCTAATGCAACATCTTCTAGAGGATTGCCAACTACATTTGTAGGACCATGATATCTTACTTCATAAGAAGGGGTGACTTTCATTTCTTGGCGAATCATTCCAAACTGTCTATAAATACGTACTTCCTCAAGAATCTCTTCTAGTTTCTCTTGTGTTGCTGTTCTATCGATTTTTGGTAAGAAAGATAATTGTTTAGTCATGTAAGACCACTCCTTTTATTTATTAATTATTTTTGTCTTAATGCGCCACGTCTACGTTCATAACGTGGTCCACGAATCCCCATTAAATCCTCAATGTCACGTGTGCTTAATTTTTCTTTTCTTTTTTTCTTCTTTTTCTTTTTTGTTTGATCCGATTGCTCTTTCCATTCACGTAATTGATCTTTTAATGCTTTCATTCCCCACATCCCCTTTCAAAAATAAAGAGGACACCATTTCTTAAAACAGCTTTATTGCTGCTCTAAAAATTGGTGTCCTCTAGTTTTCTAGCCGGACTATATTCATTTGCTTTTCACTTTAAAATACCAACCTGTACAAAAATGTTTCTCCATGCATTTTCAACTCTATATTTTTCAAAAGCTTTCGCACGTCGAGCAATAGCTTTTCTGGTTTTCTTTTTCTTTAATTTAGCCATTTCTCTAAACCTCACTTTCTATTAAAAGGATTATTTTGTTGAAATCACTTCATTCAATGCACCATGTTTCGCATTAACTGTTTTAATCCATAAATCAACACGATCTTTATTTTTATCTATTCTTCTTTTTGCTTTTTCGATAGCAAACCATTTTTTGAAACCATTAGTGATTCCAAATCCAGTAGTCAATTCAGATACAACATACATGCACAAATCTTCATCGAAATGAGTCATTAAATGTATTCCATCGTGTTTCCCTAAATACTCACCTTCTGCTCTTTGTATAGATTGTGCAAACCCTAAGTTAACTGGTACCCAAAATGGTAATACATTTCCTACTTTCAATTCATTAATCATTTCCTCATCCCCCCTCGAATAAATCTCAATATTCTGCATATAATGTATATAGGCGATAGCCATAACCCATTTAAATGAGCCTCCAGCAATCTGAGTTCCCATCCCGAGAGAGCAGTTAGCTTTAGCTAGCTGTTCTTTTGGTTGTTTGAATAAAATTCAAAACCTCGATCATACTATACTTACATCCAGATTCTCATCTGTGATGTTAGGCTTTTCCCCTTTCCCCAAGGGCTGAGCAGTTAGCATTTGCTAGCTGCTCTTTTTGAGTTTGTCCGAATAAAATTCTAAATTCTGTCCAATACTATAAATGGGCTGATACAGCTTGAATTCACAGTGACCTTTGTAATTTTCTTTCTCCCTTTCCCCGAGGGCTGAGCAGTTAGCTTTTGCTAGCTGCTCTTTTAGTATTCTGTAGAAGCGATGATACAAGGTTCAGTAATATTCTCGTGTTTAAATTCCTAATCCCATTGGACGATTTTTAATCATATACTTATCAGCTTGGTCTATAACAAGAAGCGCAACTTCCGATTGATGCCTTCTTAATGCCTTAGCCATTTCTGGCAAACTCATATTTTGTTTCCACATATCCCGAAAGCGTATAATGTCTCGCTCATCCCAAATGAAGTTAGCTTCTTCTAAAGCGATGTATATTTTCAAACGTAATTCCTTCATCGCTTCATGATTTCTTGATACGCTCATAAGCGAACCTACCTTCTAAAAATGATTATTTTATCTTTTCAGTAAACTTAGTATCCACACGATCAACTTTCCCATTTTGCCAAACAGCAACTTGCTCACCGTATCCACTAGCTGGTGGCTCTACAGCAATTACACGTCCATCCTTTACAACGTAGATTTTATTATTTGTTACATCAATCTCAGCTTTCACAAGTACATCTCTCTTTTCCTAATTCATATACTCAATAACATTCGGTTTAAATCCACTTCCTAGATAAATCCTTACTGGAATAGCTTCTTTACGATTTCTTGCTGCTTTACATAACTCTTCAGCAGCTTCCCAGTTAAATAATTTGTCTCGTGCTCTCTGGAAACGCCATATTCCCATTGTGTAATTCTCAAAGATTTCATATCGATCATCAGCATTTGTTGTGCGAGGAAGCTCATCTGTACTTTTTGCATTCTTAGGTATCTGGACACGCACATCTGTATATGTAACTCTTCCAGACCCTTTTTTCACATTAGCTTTTGAGATATCAAATTGAATAATTTCTGGTTCTACATCGAAAATATTTAACTGTTTAGCCATTTGCATCCCAGCTCCTTATTAAACTATTAATACTTGATTTATTTGCCAAGCCATCCTTTTTCCTCACCGTTCAACATGATGAGTTTCATTAAATCATTTGCGCCTTGTCTACTTAAAAATATTCTTCCTTTCAACAATTCCACGTTATCTTCAGATACTTCACCAGTTACAAAGCAAGACTTCTCTTGCTTTCTCAAAACAACATTTTCCCCATCGACATGAAACTCTAATGCCGATCCTGTATCGATACCTAAGATTCTGCGTAACTCAACAGGAATTACCACACGCCCTAGTTCGTCCACTTTTCTTACAACACCTGGATTTTTCATTATTAGTCCCCCTTATTAACTAGCTTTTTTGTTTCTATCCGATTCAATTTTTTGGACCATCGATTCAAAACGTACTAACCATGCTTCCCAGCGCTTTTGGTTTACTTCTTGCTGCTGTATTGCCACTTCACAATTACAACCATTTGTTTCAATTACACCTGGATAAGTTTCTTTACGAATAATTCCCATACCGTTGCATAATGCACACATTTTAATTCCTCCTTATTAGAATCCTAAATTTGCAAGCCTTTGATCTGCTGTAGTGAATTTCAATACTCTTGAATACCCTAATAAACGACTACCTGTTTTAGCATCATATTTATTAAAAAGCTGTTTTCCGGTAAAGTTAGTTGTCGTAAATGTACTCATTCCTTGTCTAGCGTTTGATACCGCGTATAGGAGCCGTTGTATAAAATCTGAAGCCTGTTTATTCGAATTTGTTGAGCCACTTTCTGCCCCTAAATCATCTAAAACTACAAAATCTGCTTTAGAAATTAATTGAACAAAATATTGAAGTGTGTACTTACTGCTCTTATCATCAAATGAATCCATAATCATTCTCGTGATTGCTTCTAACTCAATGTATAAGCAGCTTTTCATTAAATGGTAATTTTCTTCTTCTTGACTAATTTTCCAAAAATGCTGATTTAATTCGTAAAGTATGCTGTATGCTAAGAAGCTTTTTGCTGTACCTTGATTTCCTGTGAATACTACCTTTTGGATCTTTCCGTTCTTTAACTCTTCTAAAGTTTCTTCTATAGCCTGCTTATGACTTTTTGTTTCTGCACATCCAACTCTATAATCCGATAACCTTGAAAGTGGAATTTTCTTATTTGTAATAACACTTGCTTTTTCTAACATATTGAATTTCTGTAAACGATCAACTTTTTTATAATGAGCATTCGCTTGCTCTTCTAAAATCTTGTCGTTTTGTTCAACTACACATCTCGGGCAAACAACTTGTCCTTTATATTCGATCATCTGGACAGGCTTAATAATTTTTTGACCACTTATTTCATAAGAGTGTTTCATGCATTGATCAGAATGGTAATTCACCTTCAATTCCAGGGATTGAGCTACCTTTTGCATTGGTGTTGCGATCATCTCTCTTCACTCCTTTTTTACCTTTGTTTTTAAACTCAGCTTCCGAAGCATGTACATCTGCTAATGTACGAATATTTTTATTAACCCACTGTTTTAAAATACCCTCAGCGTAGTTCCATTTTTTCTGTTGTTTCAATGCCCGTTCCATGGCTGCTTGTACAAGTTCTTCGCTTGTATCGTTTGCCCATTGGGTAATACTATCGGCTACGAATGGATTTAAAACCCCAAAATTATTTTCATAGAATGAGAAGATATTACTACTACTTTGTAATTTAGTATTTTGTTTATTAGTACTTAGTTCTTTAGTATTTAGTAGTGTTTGATTTTCTATATGTGGATTTTCTACATGTGTGTTTTCTGTTTGTGGGACTTCATAAATGACCGTTTCCCATTTAAGAATTTTTCCCTTTTCATCTTTTATAGGAAATCTTTTTACATAACCATACTTTTTAAGTTCCTTCATCCCTGAGTACAAGCTACTAATTTTATCTTTCGCATGAGTCGCTATTTCTTCCATGTAAAACACCCAATCATCAGGCAATGATAAAATGTAAGCTAATATTCCTTTTGCCTTCCAACTCAAACGTTCATCTCGAAGACCTGTATTATTAATGGTCGTATAATTTTTGTTTTTATTAACCCGAAATGTTGCCATTCGTTTACCTCCTTACACAAACTGCCACATATGCTTGTTCACTTCCAATGATTTCTTGAATCTCGTAATGTGGATAACCAACACTGAAATATCGCTCAATCATCTGATTTAACTCTTCTTTGCTATTTGTTCGCTCCCAAAATTTCCGAGGTAACAGTACTTGATAAGGAACTAGATTTATCTGCATGTACTACTTACTCACTTTCCGTGATATACTAAATTAAAGTGTTTTTTCTAAGATACCCATTGCCGTGGGTTTCTTTTTTATGCATTTTGCACATATTCAATGATGTTCGCCACTTTTTCGAATAAGAGCGTTTAAGCACACGAACCGATTCTCAATGAGACGTCGCTACTTTTTATTTGGTAATTTGTAATGAGCCAGTAGTTTAAGATAGTCAGCTACTTTTACGTTGTTGTAGTTGATAGTTAGATTCATTGGTTATTACCTCTTCCATTGAGATAATGAAAGTTTGGTTCTAAGAACTCGCGCATTTCTTTCGCCTTGAACATCCAACGCCCACTGCTTTTATTATTCGAAATTTCTTTCATTTCATTTTGGAACCTTGGATTAAATAAAATGTTTTCCGCTATCCAGTCATACTTACGATTTGTTTCTAGCTTTAAGCGTTCCATGTTCCGATCCCTATTCCTTCTAAAATACTTTGAACCTTTTGTTCCGCTAGATTCCGAACATATTCTTCGTCAATAGCAACATTTACAACTGCTGTTCCGTTCATTAGGTATCCTCCCTTAAACCATCGGTCTCCAACCGTTAATAAAGTTCAGTGCTTCATTGAAATCTTTCTTCAAGATGTCACGATAACTGTTTACATTGAATGCATCTTTCAAATTACGTCCTAGCAATCCGAATAACTTACGAGTAGAATCATGTACGTCTCTATCTACATGTCCGTTTTCCCATAAGAAATAGATCCGTTTAGCTTTTACTTTTTCAATTACTCGTTGTTGCCCATAATCAACAGTAAGTTGCTTTTCAACTACCTGTTCCAATGAAGAAACTCTTTTATTCAAGTTACTAGTTCCTGCCGCTAACAACTCTATTTGATCGAATGTATCCCCAGGAATTTTCATCTTTTTTTCAATATGTTCTTTCATCCTTTTAAATTCTCGCAGAAATTCTACTTTTATTTTCATAGCTTCTGGAGTCACATATGACATCGCAACAATTACGAACGCATCTTCTGTTAAAAGATATTTTTTATACCACTGTTTATTTTGAGGATGTTGCTATTGGGTCTGCCCAAAGTTGAGCATCCCCCATTTTATTTCATTAGCTTCCGCTAGCTTTTCTAATTGAACCTCGATATCACGAATTACATTTTTATGCTCTTTTCCAAACATTTCAGCAACAGTTAAACTATCCGTTACAGCCTCTCCATTATTGTCAAAAACTAATTTATTATTTTGTATTTCGTCATTTACTACCGCTAAATTTCCCATTATGAAACCTCCTTGTTACCATTATTTTTTTCAGCCCAACAGGAAACTAAAAAGAACTTAAAGTTCGATTTGTTACTAAAAAAAATATCATCAATGTTCATATCAAAGAATTTTGCAATTTTCTTAGCTGTTTCCATTGATGGATTCCTTTCTTTTCGATCAATCATTCGGATATATCTTTCAGTAACTCCACAATAGATTGCAATTTCTTTATATAAGTTTACTTGTGAGAAGCTTATTTTATTTTTCATGTAATCACCCCAAAAAAAGAACTATATGTTCTAAATACAGAATGTAGAACTTTTTGTTCTATGTCGATACAAAAAAGAACATTTTGTGCTAAACTTTAAAAAAAGTGAACAATTAGTTCAATTAGAGAGGTGAACAATATGATAGGTCTTAGAATAAAATCTTTGAGAAAAAAAGAAAATTTAACACAAAAACAACTAGCTGAAAAGATCGGAGTCTCCCAAAGAATGATAGGCTATTATGAATCCGAAGAAAGATTTCCTCCACATGATGTGCTAACTAAATTAGCTGATTGCTTTTCAATCTCCACCGACTATTTATTAGGTAGAGCTGTTACGGATCAACCAAAAGAGCAATTAACACAAAAAGATGAGAAAGATATAGCAAAAAGAATGGAAGAAATAAAAAGAGACCTTCAAGGTGAAGACGGCTTAATGTTCTCTGGTGAACCTATGAGTGAGGAAGCTGTTGAATCATTATTAGATGCAATGGAGTACATCGTGAAACAAACAAAAATAATCAATAAAAAATACGTTCCTAAGAAATATCGTAATAACGACAATAACTGATGCGAGATTAGGAGGGAAAACATTGAAATTCGTCATAAGAGATCTAGTCACACAACTTTGCACAAAATATAACACGAAAAATCCCTTTGAGCTTGCTGATTGTTTAAATATCATTGTATTTTTTCATGATTTACATGAAGAGATTAATGGTTTTTACAAATGTGAAGAAGGAAATAAGTTTATCGCTATTAATAATAATTTATCAGAAACTATGCAAAGGACAGTTTGTGCTCACGAATTGGGACATGCTGTCCTTCACGAAGAAGTAAATACTCTATTCTTACGAAAAAATACTTTTTTATCTGTTGATAGATTAGAAATAGAAGCAAATACCTTTGCTGCATTTTTATTAATAGACAAAAATACCATTATTCCAGGTGATACAAAAAAATGTATAGCATATAAAAATAACATTCCTATAGAACTCTTAAAGTTTTATAAAATTTATTAAAAGAGGAAGTTGTTTTGATTATTGATTTAGCGATTGAAAGAGAAAAAAGACAGAAACAAAAAGAAAATTAACTTGTAAAATTGCCTATCGTTACGCGAGTTTACGAAGAAGATGGAGAAATTAAATACGAAATAGAAGGATATATAGACACACCTGTTTCTTGGTTAAAAGAAAAATAAAGGAGGGAAAATCATGGCGTCTTTCCAAAAATACCAAACAAAAGATGGAGCTAAATGGCTCTACAAAATTTACACCACTATTGATCCGAAAACAGGAAAGAAAAAACAAACAACAAAACGTGGTTTTAAAACAAAGAAAGAAGCTCAACTTCATGCTGCGAAGGCTGAAACAGAATTAAGTAACGGGACTTTTATAGAAGATAAAAATGTGATGATTTCTACATTTTTGAATGATTGGCTTATAACCTACAAAAAAGGAAAGGTTAGAAATCATACATACAATCTTCACAAAACAGCAATAAACAAACATATCGTTCCGTTTTTCGGATCGTATAAGGTATTCGATATTACACCTTCACTCTGTCAAAAATTCGTGAATCACCTCTTAGAAGAAGGGTATAGTGAAAATAGTGTTAAGAATTACACTGCACCTTTAAAAGGAGCTTTGCTCAAAGCTGTTGATTTGCAGCTTATTCAACAAACACCTTTCCGCGGAATTGTCATTGCTAAAAGTGATACTGAAGACAAAAAAATCAAGCATTTAGAAGGACAAGAAGTGAATACATTTGTTCAAAAATTAAAAGAAACAGAACCTCATTATTTCTCGTTGTTCTTTACACTACTTCACACAGGAATACGCAAGGGTGAGGCACTGGCTTTACGATGGGATGATATTGATTTAGAAGAAGGAACAATAAGTATCCGTCACACCTTCACTTATGATTATAAAAACCTAGATAATCTATTCGCTAAACCCAAAACAAAAGCATCTTACCGCACGATAATCTTAGCAGATTTTTTAATCCAAATCTTAAAGAATCATAAACTTGAACAGAATAAATGTAAACTGAAATTAGGAGGGTTATACCCTGATCTTTCATTAGTATTCGCACGTGAAAATGGACTTCCTTATCCAAAGTCTACTTTACAAAGAGCTATGACTCGCATTTTAAAAAAAGCTAATGTAACAAATATCACGATTCATGGTTTACGTCATACACATGCCGTTCTTTTGTTAGACGCCGGATATTCAATGAAAGAAGTGCAAGAAAGATTAGGACATGATTCAATTCAAATTACTTCTGACATATATGCCCACATTTCAAAAGAGATGAACAAAAAGAGTCTTAATAAATACGAAGCGTTTGCGAAACGTAACCTACTTTAAAAAGGTCATGGTATGGTCATGAAATAAATATGGTCAAAATATGGTCATAAGCTAAAAACACTTGATACTTCTCCCTTTATCCACGCATACAAAAAACCCTCAACACATTATGTATCAAGGGTTTGAGACTCTTAGTAAAGAGACATATATTGATCGCGTTCCCATTGGTGAACTTGCGTGCGGAACATATCCCACTCAATTTCTTTCGCTTCGATGAAGTGCTCAAGTAAATGTTCACCTAATGCACCACATACAATTTCGTTAGATTGTAGTGTAACTAACGCTTGTGCTAATGTTGCTGGTAAGTCAACGATACCTGCTTCTTCACGTTCTTCTTTAGTCATTACATAGATGTTACGATCCACTGCAGCTGGCGGAGTTAATTTATTTTTAATTCCGTCAAGACCTGCTGCTAATAATGTTGCCATTACTAAATATGGGTTTGCAGCTGGGTCAACACTACGTACTTCTACACGTGTACTGATACCGCGAGATGCTGGAATACGCACTAATGGACTACGGTTTTGTGCAGACCATGCTACGTAACAAGGCGCTTCATATCCAGGTACTAAACGTTTGTAAGAGTTTACAGTTGGGTTAGCTACCGCTGTAAATGCCGGGGCATGTTTTAAAATACCTGCGATAAAGTGACGCGCATCATCACTTAATTGTAATTCACCATTTTGATCGTAGAATACGTTTTCTCCATTTTTGAATAGAGATAAGTTACAGTGCATACCAGAACCGTTCACTCCGAATAATGGTTTCGGCATAAATGTTGCGTGTAAACCGTGTTTACGAGCGATTGTTTTTACAACAAGTTTGAATGTTTGAATGTCATCACATGAACGAAGTGCATTCGCATATTTAAAATCAATTTCGTGCTGTCCTGGTGCAACTTCATGGTGAGATGCTTCAATTTCAAAACCCATTTCTTCAAGTTCAAGAACGATATCACGACGACAGTTTTCCCCTAGATCCATCGGCGCAAGGTCGAAGTATCCACCGTTATCGTTTAGTTCTAATGTTGGATTTCCTTTTTCATCAACTTTGAATAAGAAGAACTCCGGTTCCGGTCCAAGGTTGAATTCTGTAAATCCTAGTGCTTCCATTTCTTTTAACATACGTTTTAAATTGTTACGTGGGTCACCTTCAAATGGAGTGCCATCAGCATTGTAGATATCGCAGATTAAACGAGCTACTTTACCTTTTTCAGCAGTCCAAGGGAATACTACCCAAGTATCTAAGTCTGGATATAAGTACATGTCAGACTCTTCAATACGAACAAATCCTTCAATTGAAGATCCATCAAACATCATTTTGTTATCTAGAGCTTTCGTTAACTGACTAACTGGAATCTCTACGTTTTTAATAATCCCTAAAAGATCCGTAAATTGTAGACGGATATATTTTACATTCTCTTCTTTCGCTAAACGAAAAATATCTTCTTTTGTGTACTTTGCCATTATATATTCCTCCTTAGTCCCTCTAAACACCTTCAGAATCAGTAATCTTTAGTGAAAAAACCTTGAAATATCACCTTGCCGTAATGAAGTTCGATTGAATCTACCTGTATGTTGCAATTCATCTCGAAGAATTTTACGAAGCTCGGATTTTGAAATTTCTTTCGTTTCTTCTTTTACTTTCACTGCTTCTGTTTGATTTTCTTTCATTTGTAACACTTGTTTAATACCAGCCATATTTAAGCCTTGATCTAACAAATCTTTAATTTCTAACAACTTATCTACATCATTAAATGAAAACAATCTACGATTTCCCTTTGTACGGGTTGGGAAAATTAAATTGTGCTCTTCATAGTAACGAATTTGACGAGCAGATAATTGTGTTAAATCCATTACAATACCAATAGGAAACAGCGGGGCAGAACGTCTATCTTCTTTCATTGTTTCAGTTCCTCCTTCGCCTTAACTGTTTCTCATTTTATATCATGTTATGTTTGATGTCAACAGATGTTAGCTTTTCTGACATGATTTTTTTATGAATTTTTTTCATTCTTTTTTAAAATGGCATAAATACCTTTTTCTATACAAAAAAGCTGCCGAAATCGACAGCTTTCCCTTACGAAATTGTTAATAGATTTTTTTCAATTAACGCATCGATCGCAGAACAAATCGCAATCTTCACGTGAGAATAAGTTAATCCACCTTGCACATAGGCAACATACGGAGGACGAATTGGACCATCTGCTGATAGCTCAATACTTGCACCTTGAATAAACGTACCTGCAGCCATAATGACATCATCTTCATAACCTGGCATATAGCTTGGATACGGTGTAAAGTGAGAATTAATTGGAGATGCGTATTGAATTGCTTGGCAAAATGCAATCATACGCTCTTTGTCATCAAATTGAACAGACTGAATTAAATCTGTTCTTGCAGCATTCCAAGTTGGTGATGTATTCATTCCTAACTTTTCTAAAAATGCAGCTGTAAAGACCGCCCCTTTTAACGCTTGACCAGCAACATGAGGAGCTAAGAAGAAACCTTGATACATTTCTTGTAAGCTATATAAAGATGCCCCTGCTTCTGCTCCAATACCTGGAGATGTTAAACGATATGCACAAGCTTCTACATATTGTTCTTTCCCAACAATGTAGCCACCTGTTTTTACAATTCCACCACCCGGGTTTTTAATTAGAGACCCTGCCATTAAATCTGCCCCGACATGGCACGGTTCTAACTCTTCAACAAATTCTCCGTAGCAGTTATCTACAAATACAACAACATCTGATTTAATCTCTTTTACAAAAGAAATCATCTCTTTAATTTCTGCAATTGTAAATGACGGACGAGTCGCATACCCTTTTGAACGCTGAATACCAATCATTTTCGTATTTTCCTGAATAGCTGCTTCTACAGCTTTAAAGTCAACGCGTCCTTCCGCCGTTAACGGTACAGCATTATAACCAATGTTATATTCTTTAAAAGAACCAACACCTTTCCCGCGCACACCAACAATCTCTTCTAACGTGTCATATGGCTTCCCTGTTATATATAATAATTCGTCACCAGGGCGCAAAATACCAAATAAAGCTGTTGAAATCGCATGTGTACCTGAAATAATTTGCGGACGAACAAGCCCTGCTTCTGCTCCAAATACATCAGCATACACCTTTTCTAATGTGTCACGACCAATGTCATCATAGCCATAACCTGTTGTTGGAATAAAGTGTGAATCACTAATTTTATGTTTACGAAAACTTTCTAATACACGGAATTGATTACTTTCAATTATTGTATCAATACGTTTATGTACACCGGTAATTTGTTCTTCTACTTCTTTTACAATAGGAGCGATTCTTTCTCCATTTTTCAAACGATCAAACATTTTTATTCTCTTCTCCTTTTTCCACTAAAAATCTCTTTAACTGTCCATTCAGCGGTGAATGAGCAAAGATATAACCTGTACACTCATACAAGAATCCATCTTCTTTAAATTCCATCCCAGTTAATACCGTTTCTGTTTTTAAAAGCGTTAGTAATCTACCTTCACCCGGAGGAATCATGACCTTATACGATTCCATCTCTTCCATCATCTTCGTTTCTACCGATTCTTTCAAGCTTAATAAATCTGTTTCTTCAAAAGCACTTGTCATAAGAAAATCATTTTTTGGAAACGGAATAAAATTCTGATGTAATCTATCCTTCTTATTGTAAACCGTAATAATTGGAATGTGGTCAATTTCAAGGTCTTGTAGTAATTTTTTCACCGTCTGTTCATGACCTACATAATTTGGATCTGCAGAATCAACGACATGTAAAATCACATCCGCTTCCCTCGCTTCTTCCAGTGTAGAGCGAAACGCAGCAACCAATGATGTTGGTAAATCTTGAATAAACCCCACCGTATCAGTTAATAGCACCGTATACCCACACGGCAATTGCATTTTTCTTGTTGTTGGATCTAACGTCGCAAACAGCAAATTTTCTTCAAATGTATCTGCTTCTGTTAATCTGTTAAATAACGTCGATTTCCCAGCATTTGTATACCCAATTAACGAAACTTGAAATACTTGATTATCCTTTCGGCGCTCACGATATCTTTTCCGGTGCTCCACAACAATCGCTAACTGCTTCTTAATCTCATCAATACGAGAGCGAATGTGACGACGATCTGTTTCTAGCTTCGTTTCACCAGGACCTCTCGTACCAATCCCGCCTCCAAGACGTGATAGCGCTAGCCCTTGCCCCATAAGACGTGGCATCGTGTATTGTAGCTGAGCTAATTCCACTTGAAGCTTACCTTCTCTTGATTTCGCACGCTGAGCAAAAATATCCAATATTAGTTGCGTTCGATCGATTACTCTCGCATCTAACATAGCTGATAAATTACGAATTTGGCTCGGTGTTAATTCATTATTAAATATAATAACAGCTGGTTCTAATTCTTCCGTCAGCGCTGCAAGTTCTTCTAATTTCCCCTTACCTATGTAAGTAGCAGGGTGAAATTTCGGACGTTTTTGCGTTGTAGATACCAAAACTTCTGCACGTGCCGTCTTCGCTAGCGATGCGAGTTCTTTCATGGAATGCATAAACCGTTCATCATCATCTTGCGGCAATTGACAGCCAACTAATATGACTTTTTCTTTTTCTTCCATCAAATATGTTCACTCACCCTTTTCGAAAATTAAACCTTCTAATATAATAGCAGAGGAAGCACATTTCATCTAGTTAGCGAGGGAGAAAATTCATGGCATGGGAGATTTTTAGCATCATCGGTACAATTGCCTTCGCACTCAGCGGAGCTATTGTCGCAATGGAAGAAGATTACGATATTTTCGGGGTATATATTTTAGGGATGGCAACTGCCTTTGGAGGAGGTGCCCTTCGTAATTTATTAATCGGTTATCCAATCGGCGCTTTTTGGCAACAAGACATGTTATTTCAAATTGCACTTTTATCAATGACGATTATCTTTCTATTTCCAAATAAATTAATTAAACATTGGAAAAGATGGGAGAACATCACAGATGCTATCGGCTTATCAGCATTCGCTGTACAAGGAGCACTTTATGCACAAAAGCTCAACTTACCTATTAGCGCTACAATTGTTGCAGCTGTTTTAACAGGGATTGGCGGTGGTATCATTCGTGATTTATTAGCACGCCGCAAACCTCTCGTCCTTCGCGCAGAAGTATATGCATTTTGGACGATTTTAGCAGGATTTTTAATTGGTGCCAAGATTATTGTCAGTGACTGGGCTCTATACACCTTATTTATTTTTATTGTTTGCTTCCGCATGATTTCCATTCATTACAAATGGCATTTACCGCACAGACGCTTAGAGAATAAAGAGCGTTCCTTGCATAAATAGTAAATTCACCTCTTTACATGACGTAAAGAGGTTTTTCTTTTCCAACGTTTTTTTCTGTTCAGAGTGTCCATACTAAACTTTAAAGCGAGGTGAACATAATGACAAACCACGTAAACAAAGGCGCTCAAAAAAGCTCAGTCAACCAAATTAGCTTCGACCCAAAATCCGCCCATGAAAAAAGCAAAAAGATGGAGCGATATCATAGGGCATATCAACAAAAAGCTAAAGAAGAATAGAGGTGATAAAGAATGGCAAAAGGAAACAACAACCGCAATCGCGGACAAAGTAGTAGCGTTAATCCACAAGGACTTGCATCAGATGTAGCTGATACAAGTCCAAAAAGCAAATTAGAACAACGAGCAAAAACAAAAAATACAAAATAGAATACGATGCATTACGTTTCTCTTCCATAATAAAGTAAACGCACAGTTTATGAACTGTGCGTCTCTTCTTCAAGCGTTAAATCACTACTTGATATCCCAATTAAATCATACTTATCGTATGCATCCTCTTGCAATAAGCGCATTGCCTGTGTACGAATGGATTTCTCAACAATATTCCGGACATAGCGTCCATTACTAAATGATGTAATTTGTGATGAATATTTCACCGCATGTAAATGATCACGGAATTTCCATTCCGCCTCTTTTGATAATTGATATTCTCGTTCATCATACATTCTCTTCCCAATTTCAAGCAACTGATTCACTGTATAATCCGCAAACTCAATAATAAATGGAAAACGCGATTGCAAACCTGGATTTAAAGAAAGGAAATGATTCATCTCTCTTGAATATCCCGCTAAAATCAAAACAAATCCATGTTGCTTATCTTCCATATGTTTGACAAGCGTATCGATCGCTTCTTTTCCAAAATCTTTCTCTCCACCACGCGCTAGCGAATATGCTTCATCAATGAACAATATTCCACCCATGGCTTTTTTTATTAAATCTCTTGTTTTTTGTGCTGTATGCCCGATATATTCTCCCACAAGATCCGCGCGTTCCGCTTCGACTAAATGCCCTTTTGATAAAATGTTCATCTCAAATAATAATTTCCCAATCATTCTTGCAACAGTTGTTTTCCCCGTTCCTGGATTTCCTTTAAATAACATATGAAGCACTTGCTTTTCTGACTTTAAGCCAATTTCTTGCCTTTTCTTATTTACATAAATCCATGCATAAATTTCTTTTATGATTTTTTTTATATCTTCCATTCCAACAAGTTTACCCATTTCTTCTTCAATCCGCTGCAGCATCTCATGCTTCGTAGACGTTTCACTTGAAATTACCGATTTCTTTTCTGGAGCAGGTACTGAAATTTTTTTTCGGTGATTTAACACAATATTAATTTGATTATTATTTTTCTTTCGCATTGATTGTTCCATACAATCACCTCTTTTTATCGACTCACCAAAAAATATCATTAATTTTTCCACTTCCCATACAAATAACTGTTTTCAGAAAAATTTGTTATAATATAAGAAAAAACAGGGTGGTGGGAATATGGAAACAAAGGAAATTCATGATACGGTACAAGCTTTTTCTTCCTTTTTATTAAATAAAGGAAGAAAACCTTCAACCATTAAACGTTACGTCTATGATATTGAAGATTTTGGGCATTGGTTAGAAAGAAATAAAAAACTTTCCTCTAGTAATATATGGGCTACACTTTGTACAAAAGACTATGAAGATTATTTTTCCGACTTAAAAAAGAAACGGCATTACTCTGAAAAAACAATGCACCGTGTTTTTATTGTCTTAAATAGACTATATCAGTTTTTAAACCTCCCAAACCCATTAAAGGACATGAAACTCGTCATCCAACCTAATCGCGCGTTACGTGATGAAGATTTCATTTCAAAAGAGGACGAAAAACGCTTAAAACATACTCTGACTTCATTAGAAGGATTATCAGAGAAACAACGCCCTGTCCGTCCATTACTAATGGATCGTAATATTTCTATTGTAAATTTACTCATTGACTACGGCTTATCCCTACAAGAACTTGTATCATTAAATATGCATCACGTTCATTTTGAAACGAATACAATTTCCATTCCAGCAGTAGCAGGTGTTGAAAGAACCATTAATTTAACTCACGACGACAAACAACAACTATATAACTATTATAAAAAAATCCCTGAACCAGTTCGTCCCAAATACCATAGTGATGACCCGCTATTTGTGGCATTCGATTTCAACCGTAACACATATCGGTGGGTGTACGAAAATGATGCTCCAAAAGCACTAACAGAAATAGCCGTCCAAAAAATGATTCGTCTTGAGGTGGCACGGGCAAATTTACGGAAAGGCATTTCCGGCCAACACTTTCGAAATACATTTATTTTACGGTTAATTAAACAGCACATCCCAGAGCAAGAAATCATGAAACGCGTTGGTTTCAAATCAAAAATTTCATTAAAAAGGTATTATCAATATGCAAAACAAAAAGAAAACGCCTTATAAATGGGCGTTTTTACTATTTTTCACATAAACTGCCCGTTTCCCTATTCCTTTTTATCTTTAACTTGCATCTACTATGATAGGTTTTTCACCATCTCAATTAGAAAGGAGCATTTTAATGTCTTATTTTAATGATAACCAAAAAAAGATTTCAAAACCGTATTTTCCAACACAACCTCATCGTATTCCGACAGTCCATTATACCCCTATTCCTAAATTATACGCGAATCTTTTTTCCGATACTTTAAGTGACCTAACTAATATTATTCCAGCTGTATTTTCCAATCCAACAGAATCTAACACAAAAGAACTTATAACCTTATTAGAAATAATAAAGGGGTTCCTGGAACGTTTAAACTTAACGCTTACACAGCGAGAAGCTGGCATTGCAATTGTCGAAAATTTAATTACTATTTTGGATAATCAACCTTTTGTAGCAAATGCAACATATATTGAATTACAAAACCTACTCAACTTTTCACTGTATATCACTAAATTATTTAGAATCAATCATCTTGTGTTCCAAAAAATCATCATGCAAATAGAAAATTTACAAATTACTTTACTACAAATTGCGTCAATTGAAATGACTGGACCTCAAGGCGAACAAGGATCTCAAGGTGAACAAGGGTTTCAGGGCGAACAGGGGCCTCAGGGCGAGCAGGGACCTCAGGGCGAACCAGGGCCTCAAGGCGAACAAGGACCTCAAGGCGAACAAGGACCTCAAGGCGAACAAGGACCTCAAGGCGAGCAAGGTATTCAAGGCGAACAAGGACTTCACGGCGAGCAAGGGCCTCAAGGCGAGCAAGGGCCTCAAGGCGAACAAGGACCTCAAGGCGAACAAGGACCTCAGGGCGAACAAGGACCTCAAGGCGAACAAGGACTTCACGGCGAACAAGGACCTCAGGGCGAACAAGGACCTCACGGCGAACAAGGACCTCAAGGCGAACAAGGACTTCACGGCGAACAAGGACCTCAGGGCGAACAAGGACCTCAGGGCGAACAAGGACCTCAGGGCGAACAAGGACTTCACGGCGAACAAGGACCTCAGGGCGAACAAGGACCTCAGGGCGAACAAGGACCTCAGGGCGAACAAGGACCTCAGGGCGAACAAGGACCTCAAGGCGAACAAGGACCTCACGGCGAACAAGGACCTCAAGGCGAACAGGGACCTCAGGGCGA
>Ga0102589_1001647_pt1 | contig 29083 bp, 24 predicted proteins | sample AraplaMF_Col_mLB_FD_76858 | JGI IMG/M metagenome (GOLD analysis project Ga0102589, IMG submission 76858) | Arabidopsis root microbial communities from the University of North Carolina, USA - plate scrape MF_Col_mLB | ecosystem: Host-associated > Plants > Roots > Endosphere | place: USA...
TTTAAAAGAAGGTCCCAAGGTTGATCCATCTATAAAACGTATTTCATTTTGCTTTAATCGTTCTAAATGTTGATTCATTGAGTAAGCCCCTTGCTTTTTACGTTTGATTTCCTATTTTAACACGAATCATAACAAATAAAAAAATCCTATTTCAACATAATAGAATCTGAATGTTTATGTAATTAGAAAAATAATGATTGACAACCCACTGTCATCCAATTTATAGTTAATACGATAATAAGAATCATTATCAATTAGGTTTTTCTTTCTTAATGGAATTTTTTAAATATTTTTAGTTAATGCAAACGATTTTACCTTTTTCTTCATTGAATGTTATTTGGTTAAAATCCTATTTTTAAAATATCCATTCGTGAGGAAATCTGTCTCATGATTTGCTTTATACTGTTTTCAAGTTCGGGGAGAAATAGAAAAAATTTCTACGGACAAACAAAATATACTTTATTGTCAATAAATGATCAAAGGAGAAATACAAAATGAAAAAAGTTTTATTCCCATTAGTACTAATCTTAATGCTAGTGATTAGTGCATGTAGCAATAACAGTTCGGAAAAGAAAGACAGTGCTAAAAAAGAAGAGCCAAAGACGTTTACATATGAATCAGAAACTGGTCCAGTGGAAGTACCTTCAAATCCTAAACGTGTTATCCTTCTATCAGGTTTTACGGGTAATGTTTTATCGTTAGGTGTAAATGTAGTAGGTGTGGATGTTTGGTCAAAAAATAATCCTACTTTTACTGAAGAAATGAAAGACATTGCAGAAGTATCAGATGAAAACTTAGAAAAAATCATTGAACTAGATCCGGATTTAATCATTGGATTATCAAATATTAAAAACCTAGATAAATTAAAAGAAATTGCTCCAACTGTTACTTATACATGGGGTAAACTAGATTATTTAAGTCAACACGTTGAAATTGGTAAGCTTTTAAACAAAGAGAAAGAAGCTCAAGCTTGGGTTGATGACTTTAAAGCAAGATCTGAAAAAGCTGGTGAAGAGATTCGAGCTAAAATTGGTGAAGATGCAACAGTAACTGTTTTTGAAGCTTTTGATAAACAATTATACGTTTTCGGTAATAACTGGGCACGTGGAACAGAAATTCTATACCAAGCGATGAATTTAAAAATGCCTGAAAAAGTAAAAGAAATGGCATTGAAAGATGGCTATTACACAGTTTCAGCAGAAGTTCTTCCTGAATATGCTGGTGACTATGTAATCATCAGTAAGTATGCAGGCGCAGATATCGCATTCCAAAAAACAAACACATATAAAAACATTCCAGCTGTGAAAAATAATCATGTCTATGAAATGGAAGGAAACGGTGCTTCATTTAGTGATCCAGTAACACTTGATAAGCAACTAGAATTCTTTAAAAAATCATTTTTAGGTGAATAATCATTATTGGAGGGATTCTAGTATTAGGATTCCTCCTTTTTAATTTCCGTTTCAAATGGCATCTCAACATATACAAAAAAAAATAGAGGGACTATGATATTGGCAGTTCATAGTATCCTCTATTTATGAGAGTCTAGTTAACTTAATAGAAGGTAGATATTCTATTCAGCAATTTTTTCTAAATTTCCGTTCTTATCCATTCTAAAAGATGTTGCTGCTGGTTTCTCTTCCTCTTCAAATAATACTAATTTTCTAGCTCGATTCATGATTTTCATCATTGTTTCATAGTCTTCTTGAACAGTAGTTGCATCTTTTTCTAATTTTTCTACTTGTCTCTGTAATTGTGTATTACGCTCTTGTAATAGGAGGATCTCTCGTTTTAACTGATCATTTTCACGAACTAAGCGTTCACTACCAATTTGATTGCTGGAGAGACCTTGTAAAAACTGAATAACATCAAACATAGTAATTGAATCTTTTCTCGTGTTATAAGATGGCACTTGATTTGAATATGGTTTTGAAACGGTTGGTACATTTGACACAAATTCTGATTGTGACACTTCTTCCTCAGTTGACTCATGACTTACATCACTAAGTGTATTCGTTTCAACAAAAGAACCAAACTCTTGGTCAATTTCGACGCCAAACTCTAAATCTTGTTCATCATTTAAATAACGATCAAAATTACTAGATACATCAGTTTGTATATAACTAGATTCAGAAGGTGTATAGAGTAATTTCTTTTTAGCGTCTTCACCTTTAGCGTGGCGGAGTTTTTCTTTACGGAATTTTTTAGCCAATTGAAGTGCTTTTTCATAATTATAACGGACTACTGCATTCCAACGAAAACCACATGCAGCGGAAGTGCGTTCTAGAATATCGCCTACTTCTTCAAACGCATTTAATTGGGTACTACCTTCTCGGACATGCCTTAAAACGGTTTCTGCCAATAATAAATCGTTCTCTTCAGTCCAAGCATCTTGTCTTAATTTCATCATAGAAATTCCCCTCAACTTTCTTTAATCGTTATGCAAAGTAAATTATTTCTTAGCTGATTAATAGAAGTTTGGACAAAAAAATAGAAAACTATACAAAAAATAGTAGAATACTATTTGAGTGCAATTTGAAGCGAATACTTGCATGTCTTTTTTGGAACGAGTAAAATACTGCTTAGTATGTTCAATAAGGAACAGAAGGGATTGTAAAACATGTCAAATGAATTTAGAATATGTGACGATTGCCAGGCGACTAATATTAAAACACTAGTCCCTCGCTTAAAAAGAATAGATGAAGACGCAGAAATACAAGTGGGTTGCCAATCATATTGTGGACCTGGACGTAAAAAGTCATTTTGTTTTGTCAATAATCGTCCATTATCAGCACCAAATGAAGACGAATTGATTGTAAAGATAAAATCAAAACTAGGTAAGAATTAAACGTTCCTTTATCGCAAGGAGCGTTTTTTCATATACATCTGTTATAATGGATAAAAGTGGAAGGTGTTATTCCACACAATCATTAAGAAGAGATTGAAGGGGGGCCAACATATGTCTTATCGTTTTCAGAAGCTATATGAAGAAAAGGTTTTTAAAGATCCAGTTCATCGTTATATCCATGTTAGGGATCAAGTGATTTGGGACTTAATCGGAACGAAGGAATTCCAAAGACTACGAAGAATAAAACAGCTAGGTACTACATATCTTACTTTTCATGGAGCAGAGCATAGTCGATTTTCTCATTCATTAGGTGTATATGAAATTATTAGAAGAATGGTTGATGATGTATTCTCTGGAAGACCTGAGTGGAGTGAAGAGGATCGTTTATTAGCTCTTTGTGCGGGCTTGTTGCATGATGTTGGCCATGGCCCATTTTCACATACATTTGAAAAGATTTTTAATTTAGATCATGAAGAAATGACAAGAGAAATTATTGAAGGTTCTACAGAAATAAATAGTATTCTACAAAGAGTTGGCGTGAACTTTCCAAAACAAGTTTCTGAGATCATAGAAAAAACATCAACAAATAAATTAGTGACAAGTATGATATCAAGTCAAATCGATGCTGATCGAATGGATTATTTATTAAGGGATGCTTATTACACAGGTGTAAGCTATGGAAACTTTGATATGGAACGAATCTTAAGGGTTATGAGACCTCGTCCAGATGGCATTGTGATCAAAAAGTCTGGGATGCATGCAGTTGAGCACTATTTAATTAGTCGTTTCCAAATGTATTGGCAGGTTTATTTTCATCCAGTTTCTCGAAGTGCGGAAGCAATCTTACTAAAAATCTTACAACGTGCAAAGAATTTAAATGAAACAGGCTATCATTTTAACTATGTTCCAGTTCATTTTGGACATTTATTTGAAGGAAACGTTGAATTAGATGAATACTTGAAATTAGATGAATCTGTTTTACTGTATTACTTCCAGGTATGGCAAGAAGAGTCAGATGACATATTAAGTGATTTATGTCAGCGTTTCTTAAATCGTCATTTGTTTAAATATGTAGATTTTCAAGATCAAATTCATTCAGAAAAGCTTGTTGAGCTACATCATTTGTTTTTGAAAGTAGGTATTAACCCTGACTATTATTTAGTGAAGGATACAATTTCAGACGAGGCTTATGATTACTTTAGATACGGTGAGGAAGATGGGAAGAAGCCAATTCTATTACTATTTCCTAATGGAGAGTTAAAAGAGATTTCACGTAAGTCGGAATTGGTGGACGGCATAACGGGCAAAAAACTATCTGATTCTAAGTTATATTACCCTCATGATTTAATCTATAATGAACCTGATGAAGCAAGAAAGAAAATAATTGAGATCATAGAAGAAATTGCAGGTGCAAAAAGTAGATAATAGTAAAAGAAAACGGAAGAAATCTGTCCTTCCGTTTTCTTTTACTGTATGTAATTAAGATGTTCTATTCGTCACTAAGTCTTTTGCCAGCAACCGCGTAGTGGTTTTTAGACATTTCTTCAATGAAAACGACAACTTTTTCTACTGGAGCACCTGTTGTTTCGCTTACAGCAGAAGTTACTTTTTCGACTAATGCTTTCTTTTGTTCTTCAGTACGACCTTCTAGCATTTTTACTGTTACATATGGCATAATTTAGACCTCCTTCATTTTGTCATTTATATTATAACTCAATGCTTGGTATCGTAACGAATTAAATCAATTCTCGTTGAACAATACATAATAAAACATTAAAATATTCTAATAAAGAGATAAAATTTACCATTCACTGAGAGGAGTTAATAATGGAAACATTTTTTCGATATCCTTTACAAGAGTTACCACTAGTATTATTAGTTTTTGCGATTTCTTTATCAGTTCACGAATTCGCACATGCATATGTAGCCTATAAGTTTGGCGATAGCACTGCTCAAAGACAAGGAAGATTAACACTTTCGCCACTGAAACACTTAGATTTATTCGGAACAATCGCAATTTTAATTTTAGGTTTTGGTTGGGCAAGACCAGTACCAGTTAATCGTAACAATTTTAAGCATCCAAGAATAGCTGGTATATTAACAACAGTAGCTGGTCCAATCAGTAATTTACTGTTAGCTACATTAGGATTAATTGTCTTCTTATGTTTGATAAAGTTCAGAGTGTTTGATTCATTTCCTGATGCTTTAGTGACTACATTAAGTACATTTTTTAATATGTTCATTCAAATGAACATTGTCTTGTTTGTATTTAATTTAATTCCACTTCCACCTCTTGATGGCTATCGCATTATTGAAGATCTAGTACCAAATAATGTACGTGCGGTAATGAGTCAATACGAACAATATGGAGCTTTTATATTTTTAATTTTAGTTTTAACTCCTTTAGATAATTATACGATTCAACCAATTTTTAGTGTAGCAATACCATCAGTATTCCACTGGATTAGTTCCATTGTTGCACCTTTATTTATGTAACAAAATTTAGGAGGTAGAGAGATGGCTGAACAACCAAAAAAGAAATCACTAGGATTTAACATTTTAAAGAATGACTCAACAAGCGGACATGGAGGATTTGGCGTTGGCGCAATTAGCTTAGAGAACGTTTCTCCAGTCTTTATCGATATTAATGGGGACGATGTATTTGTGGATGTAGGAGCAATGCATGCACGTAGTTCAGTTGAAAAAGGAATTAAATTCCTAACAAATGAAGAAGAAGTTCCGAACGGTAAACCATATTGGTTAGTGTGGGTAGCTACTGAGCGCAATGAAAATGGCCCATACTATGCTGGAGTGACAGGGTGTTATATGACTGTTGACCGCGAAGCTAGAAGAGGGTATAAACTACTTCCTGACCATGTGAATAAGATGGATAAGGCAATGAAACGTAAAATAATGGTAGAACATATGGATGAAAAGTCTCGTAAATTATTAGCTGGATTCTTGAAAACTCATAATGAAGAGATGTGGAACAATTCTTCTGAACAATTAAAAACTGAACTGTTAGGATAGTCTACTACTGTAAATTTTAATTGGAAAATAATATAAAAAAAATTACTGAAAACGTCGAATAATCTTTTTACATTTATGACTAAATACAGTAAACTATTAATAGCTTGGACAAAGCTAGGACTAGGACAAACAAAAGACCTTACCAATTTGGTGAGGTCTTTTGTTTTTTATGGTAAGTACTGTGAATACCATGGTTTTTTAACTTTTTTTAATGATACTTTCTTCATACAACTAGTTTTTGGTTGTGTGTTTTTAAGATAATATAGGGTAACCTTTCCACTGCAACCCTCTTTATATAAAAGCCCTGTTTTTTCATCTATAGAAGCTTTTACTAGATTCTTAGGAATTGTCGATTTTATTTTTTCATCAGGTAATTTATTCATAACTGATGCCCATACTTCTTTCGCTACATTTTTCTCATCCTCTGATAAGTTTTTTGAATGATCATATCCAACCCACACACCAACAACGTACTTTGAATCAAAGCCAACCATCCAATTATCTGTTTTTGTTGAACCTGTTTTACCATAATAATCTTTTGATAACTCTGGTAAAATAACAGTTCCCGTTACAGGTAGATAGCTTGAAAATGTAGTATTGAACATTCCATTCATTAATTGTTTCAGAATCATTGTTTCTTCTTTTCTTAAGACTTGTTTCTTAATTTGTGTTGGTTGATAAATTAAGTTTCCTGACTTAGATCTAACTTCTTTTACAAAATGTGGCGATACATCTTTGCCACCATTAGCGATCATTGCATAGGCTCTTGTTATATCTAATAATGTTGCCTCCTGTGTTCCAAGTGACAGTGAAGGAACTTCCTTAGTTGGTTTTGGTAAATGAAATAAGTTTTGAGTTTTTAAAAATTCTTTAGTTCCAATCGCTTGCTGTGTTTTTACAGCATAGATGTTATCAGAAACTGCAATGGCTTTTGCTAGAGTTATTGAATCATTTGCATATAAATTACCAATGTTTTTGGGACTATATTTTGCACCATCCTCAAACTTAAACTCTGTTGGTTCACTTTTTAATTTGGTAGAGGGCGTAAAGCCGTTTACAAGTGCACTATAGTATAAAATCGGTTTAATCGTGCTACCTAATTGTCTTTTAGCAGTAGTTGCACGATTAAATAAGAGCTGACCATGTTCACGTCCGCCAATCATACTTATTACTTCACCTGACTGACTATCTAATACAATGACACTAGCTTGTAAATTAGGAATAGGTTTAACAAATTTCTCAAAGGTACTTTCAACTTTTTTTTGAATAGAAGCATCAAAGGTTGTATAAATTGAACTGCCATTATTATTGACTGAATGTCCTAGATTTGTTGAGATTTCTTTTAGTACACTTTGTTGAAAATAGGAAGTGAATAGTGAATTAGTCGAATGGTTAATCGGTTTAAGGTAAATTGGCTCTTTAATCGCCTCATTTACTGTTTTTTTATCTATTACACCATTTAGTTCCAGAGCTGATAAAATACGACCTTGACGCTTTTTTACAGATGATAGGTGAGCATATGGATCATATGTTGAAGGGTTGGCAGGAATACTTAAAAGAAAAGTTGCTTCAGCAGTAGAGAGTTGCTTACTTTCTTTCCCTAAATAAGTGTTCGCAGCAGTTTCTAAACCGTAAACACCATGGCCAAAGTAAATTGTATTTAAATAAGCTTCTAATAATTTTTCTTTATCGTATGATGACTCTAGCTTCATCGTAATAAATGCTTCTTTTAATTTTCTACTTAATGTTTTCTCTTGAGATAAATAGAGGTTTTTTGCTAATTGCTGAGTTAAAGTGCTGGCACCTTGAGCGTAGGAACCTTTTGATATATTTATCAGCACAGCCGATGCCATACGTTTTATATCAAATCCGTGATGGTGAAAAAATTGACGATCTTCTGAGACTAAAACTGTGCTGGTTACAATTGGGGGAACATCTGTTATTTTTAAAGTCATTCTATTTTGTAGTAATTGTGTTTTTCCTATTAACGTATCATTAAAATCGTAAAAGTTAGAATTAGATTCAATAAATAATGAGGGTTTCGTAGTATGACTAGCGATTAAGTAAACGCTAGTAAAAAATATAGTACCTAAAAGGGAAATGACAGTTAATAGAATCCCTATCTTTTGCAGGAAACGCCAGTGATATGAATAGATGATTGTTTGCATTTTTTCCCCTCCTTTTCAATTGGTTACTGGTCATATTCATAGTATGGTAGTTTAAGAGATTTTTTATACGAGGAACATTTGTTTTTTCATAAGAAAAAATATCAATAAATAGCCTTAAAAATCTTGCATTTCATCGAATTTACTCTATACTTTTCTTTTGTACGGCAAAAATAGTCGTAACAACACAAATCCGATAGGAATTAGGAAGAGTGGGGATAATACGAAACATAATCAACTAGACAAAAACTACTGTGTTATGTTTCAAACTAAATCTTGATAAAGAAGGGTAGATGCATTAAATGGAATTATGGTTTACTGAAAAACAAACAAAGAACTTTGGAATTACTGCTAAAATTAATAAAACTTTACATACAGAGCAAACTGAGTTTCAGAAGCTTGACATGGTAGAGACTGAAGAATTTGGTAACATGCTTATTTTAGATGGTATGGTAATGACAACTCAAAAGGATGAGTTTGTATATCATGAAATGGTTGCTCACGTACCTTTATTTACTCACCCAAACCCAGAGAACGTTTTAGTTGTTGGTGGAGGCGACGGTGGTGTAATTCGCGAAGTATTAAAGCACCCAAGTGTAAAAAAAGCTACTTTAGTTGAAATCGATGGAAAAGTAATTGAATACTCTAAAATTTACTTACCAGAAATTGCTGGAAAATTAGAAGATCCACGTGTAGAAGTGAAAGTAGACGATGGATTTATGCATATCGCTAACAGTGAGAATGTATATGATGTAATCATGGTTGATTCAACTGAGCCTGTTGGACCTGCAGTAAACTTATTCACAAAAGGTTTCTATGCTGGTATTTCTAAAGCATTAAAAGAAGATGGTATCTTCGTTGCTCAAACGGACAACCCTTGGTTCACACCTGACTTAATTACTCAAGTACAACGTGATGTAAGAGAAATCTTCCCAATTACACGTTTATACATTGCAAATATCCCAACATACCCAAGCGGAATGTGGACATTTACAATCGGTTCGAAAAAACACGATCCACTTGAAGTAGAAGAGAATCGTTTCTTTGATATTGAGACAAAATATTATACAAAAGAGCTACACAAAGCAGCGTTCGTTCTACCAAAATTTGTAGCTGATCTTACGAAATAAGGGGGCTGTCTTATGCGTTTTGATGAGGCATATTCAGGAAATGTATATATAAAGAGTCACCCAAGCTTTGAAGAAAGTAAAGCGGTTATCTATGGCATGCCAATGGATTGGACTGTAAGCTTTCGTCCAGGCTCTCGTTTCGGTCCTGCACGTATTCGTGAAGTATCAATTGGTTTAGAAGAATATAGTCCGTATCAAGATAAAGAACTTGAAGAAGTGAAATATTTTGATGCAGGAGATATTCCACTACCATTTGGTAATGCACAAAGAAGTCTTGATATGATTGAAGACTATATTGATGGTTTATTAGCTCAAGGAAAATTCCCTCTAGGTTTAGGTGGGGAGCATCTTGTTTCTTGGCCAGTAATGAAAGCAATGTATAAAAAATACCCAGATTTAGCAATCATTCATTTTGATGCACATACTGATTTACGTGATTCATATGAGGGAGAACCATTATCTCATTCAACACCAATTAAAAAGGTCTGTAATTTAATTGGACCAACGAATGTTTATTCTTTCGGAATCCGTTCAGGTATGAAGGAAGAATTTGAGTGGGCTAAAGAAGTGGGAATGAACTTATTTAAATTTGAGGTTCTTGAGCCTTTGAAAAAGGTTCTTCCAACACTTGCTGGTCGTCCAGTTTATGTAACAATTGATATCGATGTACTTGACCCAGCTCACGCTCCTGGAACAGGAACACTTGAAGCTGGTGGTATTACATCAAAAGAAATGATCGATAGCATCTTAGCAATTGCAAACAGTGATATTAATGTAGTTGGTGCTGACTTAGTAGAGGTAGCTCCAGTATATGATCACGCTGAACAAACTCAAGTTGCAGCAAGTAAATTCATCCGTGAAATGTTATTAGGATGGGTTAAATAATATAAGACAAAAAAAGCGGTTTTTCGTTCAATAATGGACGAGAAATCGCTTTTTTGTATGTTTTGTAATCCTGACTATCTTATATAATTTTTATTTCTTTTTAGTAAAAACAGTGTTTTGTAGAAAGATAAAAATAGAAAAAATGTGCAAAGTTAACGTTGACGTTAACGTTATATGAGGAGTAATATAAATAAGTGATGTATTTAAGGATTTAAGTATTGAGCGAAAGGGGGATTTATCTAATGCAATATAAAATTGATGATGTTGCGAAAGAATGTGGATTAACAAAGCGTGCGATTCGATACTACGAAGAAATAGGATTGATTCCTCAGCCAGAAAGAAGTGAAGGTGGATATCGCTTATATACAGAGCAGCATATTGAACGTTTGAAACAAATTATGAATGTGCGTGATGTGCTTGGTTTTTCTTTGCAGGAAGTACAGGAATATATTTCAATAAGTGATACTTTCGAAGAAAGACGCCTAGAGTACCGAGCTGCAAAGGAAACATTAGATGATGAAAAAATAAGAGAAAAGCTGATTGAGATCGAGCCTATTTTATCTAAACAATTAAACATGATTGATGAAAAGCTTCAGAAGATGAACGATATTCGTAACAATATGAATGATATGTATCAGAGAATTCTTAAAGCATTAGAAAAATAAAATATTTAGGGGATGGAGAAAGTTATGTCAAAATTGGCACAGAGTAAGAACCTAAAGACAGATTTGAAACAAAAGTCTAGTCTTTTAGATCAACCGAAGGCTATTTGGGCAGTAGGATTTGCATGTATTATTGCTTTCATGGGAATAGGGTTAGTTGACCCAATTTTACCTGCAATTGCAGAAAAAATGCATGCTTCACATAGTGATGTAACATTATTGTTTACAAGTTACAATCTAGTAATGGCTTTTGCTATGTTAATCACAGGATTCATTTCTTCTCGAATAGGAATAAAATGGTCACTTCTTTTAGGAATTGTCATTATCGCAGTTTTCGCAGGACTAGGTGGAAATTCAAATAGTATTTGGGAATTAGTTTGGTTGCGTGGAGGCTGGGGATTAGGAAATGCTTTATTCGTAGCCACAGCATTATCAGCAATTGTTTCATTATCCAGATCAGGTGTAGCGCAATCAATTATTTTATATGAAACAGCAATCGGTCTTGGTATTTCTGTTGGACCATTATTAGGTGGAGAACTTGGATCTATCTCTTGGAGAGGACCGTTTTATGGTGTGGCTTGTTTGATGGTCATTGCATTTTTATTTCTTTTCTTTATGATGCCAAAAACAAAAGTTGCAAAAAATACTAAAAAAACTTCTTTTCTTGACCCATTCCGTGCATTAAAACATAGATCACTTTTAACATTAGGGATTACAGCATTTTTATATAATTTCGGATTCTTTACACTTTTAGCATTCTCGCCGTTCTTTATGGGATTAGATGAACACGGTCTAGGTTATGTATTTTTAGGATGGGGACTATTACTAGCAATTACATCAGTCTTTATGGCACCAAAACTTCAACAGAAATTTGGTACCCTTAAATCGATGTATGCAATGTTAACTCTATTCGCAATTACATTAATCATAATGGGTATAGGAACTGAAACAAATAGCGTGATCATTTTTAGTGTCATCATAGCAGGTGCATTTTTAGGTAATAACAATACATTAATCACAACAGCAGTTATGCAAGCAGCACCGGTTGAAAGATCAACAGCATCAGCAGCATATAGCTTCCTACGTTTTATTGGTGGTGCAATTGCTCCTTTTTTAGCAGGTAAACTGGCTGAATGGTTCAATCCACATGTACCATTCTATGTAGGTGGATGTTTCGTTTTACTTTCAGTTTTCTTCCTATATATGAATAAAAAACATTTAATTCATATCGATAAAGCTGAGTCAGCACATTAATTTCTAACAAAATCTTAAGAGTAGCTTGCCGGCATCAAGGCTCACGCTTCGAAAGCCGAATATTTGATAATCTAATTTTTTGCACAAAAAAGGTGTCTAAAAGATGCCTTTTTTTTATGTAATTAAATAGAAAGTATATTTTTCAATATTTTTTTCCTCCCTATTTTATTTTTTTAATTAGATTATGCTAAAATGGGAAAAGATGATTTTTGGATGTGATTCGTTACGTTCAGTGGAAAAGGACGTGTAAAAGTGAAAGAACAGATAGGAATTCCTGTTTCAATTGATTTTGAGACATTGATTAAAGATCCAAGTGGACGTGAAAAGATCAGTTTTCAAGCAAATGGTCTATACTATAAAAAAGATGATCTTACATACTTGTTATTTGATGAAAATCATGAGGACCGAAAAGTGAAAGCTACGATGAAAATTGGTAAAGGCGAAGTAACAATCATTCGAAATGGTGGTGTTACAATGCGCCATCTTTACAAAGTCAATCAGACTACTGAAGGAACATTTTCGAATGAATTAGGTGTATTCCACACAAAAGCATATACTAAAAAATTACAATTTCTAGTATCAGAAGGCCCATTAAAAGGAGTACTTCAATTAGGATATAAGTTATTTGTTGGTGACGAGAATGCTGGTTCGTATAACATTACTGTATCAATAAAGGAGGCTACGACATGAATACTTTAGAACAAGTAAAAAGTCGTTTAAAAGATGAGATAGAAGCTGCAGTATTAAAAGCAGAATTAGCTACTGAGGATCAATTACCACAGGTAGTATTAGAGACACCAAAAGATAAGGCTCACGGAGATTTTTCAACGAATATGGCAATGCAATTAGCTCGAGTTGCTAAAAAAGCACCAAGAATGATTGCAGAAGAATTAATAAATGCTTTTGACCAAAGTAAAGCTAGTATTAAAAAAGTAGAGATAGCTGGACCTGGTTTTATTAACTTCTATATGGATAATAGTTATCTGACGGATCTAATACCAACAATCATCGAAGCGGGACAAGGTTATGGACAAACTACTTTTGGAAACGGTGAGAAGGTATTAGTAGAGTTTGTTTCAGCGAACCCAACTGGTGATTTACATCTAGGACATGCCCGTGGTGCTGCGTTTGGAGATTCTTTATGTAATATTTTAAATAAAGCAGGTTATAGTGTTACTCGTGAATACTATATAAACGATGCTGGAAACCAAATTAATAACCTTGCACTTTCAGTAGAAGCTCGTTATATGCAAGCACTTGGAATGGAAAAAGAAATGCCTGCAGATGGTTATCACGGTGCAGATATTATTGAAATCGGTAAAACACTTGCTGCAGAATTTGGCGATCGTTATGTAAATGAGCCAGAAGAAGCTCGTTATAAATTTTTCCGTGAGTACGGTTTAAAGTTAGAAATGGAAAAATTACAACGTGACCTACGTAATTTCCGTGTAGAATTTGATGTTTGGTATTCAGAAACTTCATTATATGAAAATGGTAAAGTACTAGAGGCTCTTGCAGATTTAAAAGAACGCGGCGAAACTTATGAAGAAGAAGGAGCAACTTGGTTCCGTTCAACGACATATGGTGACGATAAAGACCGTGTATTAATTAAAAGTGATGGTTCGTACACATATTTAACGCCAGATATTGCTTATCACCGTGATAAATTAGGACGTGGAGCGGATAAATTAATTGATATACTTGGAGCTGACCACCATGGTTATATTCCTCGTATGAAAGCAGCAATCCAAGCTTTAGGATATAATGCTGATACGCTTGAAGTTGAAATTATCCAAATGGTTCAATTATACCAAGACGGTGAAAAAGTAAAAATGAGTAAACGTACAGGTAAGGCTGTTACGTTACGAGACTTAATGGAAGAAGTAGGCGTTGATGCAACTCGTTATTTCTTTGCAATGCGTGGTTGTGATTCGCATTTAGACTTCGATATGGACTTAGCCGTATCAAAATCAAATGAAAATCCAGTGTACTACTCTCAATACGCACACGCTCGCGTGTGTAGTATCCTTCGCCAAGGTGAAGAAATGGGTATTGTTTTTGATGGTTCTGCTGATTTTGGACTTGTATCATCTGAAAAAGAGTATGAGTTATTAAAGAAATTGGGAGAATTCCCAGCAGCTGTATCTCATGCGGCTTCAAAACGTTCTCCACATCATATTACAAACTATGTATTTGAATTAGCGGGAACTTTCCACAGCTTCTACAATGCAGAAAAAGTACTTGATGCAGAAAATGTAGATAAGTCGAAAGCGCGTCTTGCATTAATGAGAGCTGTTCAAGTAACACTTCAGAACGCATTAGCATTAGTTGGTGTTGCGGCTCCAGAAAAAATGTAATATAAAATAGTAGATACCATGGACATCCATTCGTCCATGGTATTTTTTTATTGGCTCTTTTTTTGCTTTTTGGATGTGAAGTGATTAAAAACAGAAGTTGATTACAAAGAAAAAACTAGAGATACAAATTTTAAAAACAATAAGATATCCGAAAAAGACTATTTTATATATGAAAAAACTGATAATCCCAACGCGAAATCACAGAAATAAACAATTTTTTTCATTAAATGACAAATTTCTTTAATTTTTTTTTTTTTGACCCCCTTAAAATGAAAACTTCTTACGAATGTATATAGTGAGATAAATAAAAGGGGAGAAAATTCATGAAAAAATTATTAGTACATACAACTGCAACGGCTTTATTATTATCACAATTAGGAATGGCAAATTCAGCATTTGCTGATACAAATGAAACAGCATTACCAACTGATGCATTAAAACAAGAAGATCCATCTTTAGTAAAAGGTGATTTCCTTTATTTTGTTAAAACAACAGTAGAAAAAATTCAACTTTTACTAACAACTAATAAAGTAAAAGAAGCTGAACTATTAGCAGAATTTGCTGGAGAGCGTATTCATGAAGCACGTGTCTTAATTAAAGAGGGTAAAGAGGATTTAGCAAAAGAAACAATCAAAGAAGCTGTAGCAAAAATGGAAATTGCTCAAAAAGAAGTTGATGTTGAGCTTCCTAATGTGAATGACACAACAACAAGCACAGATACAACAACAAGCACAGACACAACAACAAGTACAGATACAACAACAAGTACAGACACAACAACAAGTACAGACACAACAACAAGCACAGACACAACAACAGAAGATAAAGAAACTACTACAGAAGACGAAAAGACTGAAGTAGAAAAAGAAACAAAGAAACTGACAAAAGAACAAAAAGAAATTGCTAAAATCCAGCATCACTTAAATAATAACTTACTAGTTTTAGCAAATGTCTTAGATCAAGTTAAAAATCCTAAAGCAAAAGCTGCAATCGCTAATAATATCGAAAAAAGCTTTAATAAAATTGCCGATAAGCTAGAAAAGTTAATGAAAAAATCAGAAGGCAATGAATCAGTTCTAACACCTGTAATCGAAATTAAATATCCAGAAGGCACTACTGATACTTCTAAAGAAACTACACCTGAAGTGATTACTACAATTACAAAAATTGAAGATGTAGAAGACGCTGACCAAAGCGAAGTTAGTGAAGAAGAAAAAACAGAAACAGTAGAAAAGAATGATGAAGTTGTAGTTGCAACGACAACTACTAAAAAAGAGCATCCTAATGCTGAGAAAAAAGCTTTAAAATTAGTTGAAAAAGAAGAGAAAAAAGCTAAAAAAGAAGAGAAACGTGAAGCTAAACGTGTTGAAAAAGAAGAAAAACGCGCAGCAAAAGAAGTTAAAAAAGAAGAAAAGCATAACGAAAAACGTGGAAATGCAGCACACCATGAGAATCACGGGAAACACCAAGAGAAAGAAAATGGTGGTCATCACGGTAACGATAACAAAAAAGATAAATAAGTAATTAATTACCATTAACCTTTCTATAAAAATCACATGAAACATTATTAAAGATGCGATATGCTTTAGTAATGAGGTTATTAAAACGGTGCCTTACTCATTCATTTTATGTTAATGAATGAGTGGCGCCTTATTTTGATAACCAATCCAGGAATTTATTGAGAGGAGATGTGGTCTTGTTACTGGCAATTTTTCAGACGCTATATAAACGAAAAGAAAAAATTGAAGATATTGTTTTAACAATCCAACAATCTTCTTCAAAAGAGTTAGATGATTTTATCATTCAATATGAGCCATTTATTTTGAATACCACTTCGACAATATGTGGAAGATATATTTCCAAGCAGGATGATGAATACAGCATTGGATTACATGCATTTCACGAGGCTATTAATTTGTACTCCTATAAAAAAGGAGCATCGTTCTTATCATTTGCTAAATTAATCATAAAAAGAGAGTTAATAGATTACTTTAGGAAAGAATCTAAGCATCATCATGTTACAGCAACACCAGAATCAGATGAAATACATAAGCAATATGACAATCATGCATATGATTCATATATTAAGAATTTTGACGAGTTAAATCGTAAAGAAGAGATCATTCACTTTAATGAAATGCTAAACCAATTTGGTATATCCTTAGATAGTTTAGTAAATGTTTCACCTAAACATGAAGACACGAGAGAGCATATATTTTCAGTTGTTGAAATGATTACTTCTGATGAAGAAATGCTAACTTTATTATATAAAAAGAAAAAATTACCTATGAATCTACTAGCAAGTAAAGTCGAACTTAGCCGTAAAACGCTTGAGAAACATAGAAAATTCATTATTGCCATGTGCATCATTGCAGCTAATGATTATATTTATTTACAAAGTTATTTAAAAAGGGGGGACTGAAGATGAACAAAGGAATCGTTTTAAAAATAAATTCTCATTCTGTTATTGTGCTTACACCAGATGGAGAATATTTAAAATGTAAAAGATTATTGTCATCATATACAATTGGTGAAGAAATTCAGTTCCCTAACTATGCAGTCATCGTAAATAATAAAGTGAAAAAATTCATCCCTAAATTAGTCCCTGTTATGATTGCTAGTGCTTTAATTTTAATGTCTTTTGTACTTCTAGATTTCAATAAAAAAAGAGTACTAGCAGCAGGTTATGTAAATATTGAATCTAAAGCAAAAGTTTCATTGATACTAGATAAACACTTAAAGGTTATTGCCTTGAAAGCAAAAAATGATCAAGGTGAAAAGATCATTGCGGAATTAAAAGACTGGGAAAAAGAGTCAGTAAAAGACGTTGCTGAAAAACTGATGGTTGAATTAGAGGAAAATGAGATCATACAACATGACGAAAAGGTTACAATTTCAGGTTCAATGGATAAGAAATTCAGTAACGAGCAAAAGAAGTTAAGAAAAGAAATAGATCATATTAAGCAAGGTAATACTCATTTTGAAAATGAACAACCAATCAAAGAAAAACAAAAACATAAAGACACGAATAAAAAAGACAAGAAGAACGGTGTAAACTCCCAACCGAGTAATCAGCAAAAGAAAATAAAAAATGAAACAAAAAACGATTCGAAAATTGTATTAAAACAAGCGAATCATAGCGGTAATACAAATAAAGAAAAGCAGAATAATTCAAAACCAGGTAATGGGTTTAATAGTCATCATCATGGAAATAAGCAGCAAGAAAATAAGCATAACCATGATAATAAAAAGAATGACGCTTCAAAAAAAAACAAGAATAACGATGCTTCAAAAAAAAACAAAAGTAATGAAAATAGAGGGTACCAGTTAGGTAAAGGGAATCATCAGTCAAAAAATCGCAAACATGATTATCAAAACCATCATAAAGATTCCTATAACTATCACAATCATGGAAATAATAAAGGTCATGATCGAGAACGAAATAAAGATAGAGATAATTGTAAAAGAAAACGCTAGGAAAATTCCATAGCGTTTTTTTGCTTGCTTATTCGACTTCGGTCACTATGTTCTTAAATGATAAGGGCAGTATTTTCAATCCATTTATACTTCAATAATCGCGCCATCAATCCGTTTATAGCCTCGAATTTTTGATAAATCAGTCATTAATTGCAACAATGCGATATCCTTCTTTTTGGCTTCAATCATTACATCAATATCCTGACCTATTGCTTTTGCTTTATCAAAAAATGGTTTGATAAAGTCAATATTGATTAAGTCGGAGTGAGCTCGGAATTCTTTATCAGATTTTGGTGAAGAGATATGTATTTTAGGTGTTAAGCTTATTGATTCCCATGTATTATAAATTTTTGGTAGTAAACTTTCTAAAGGCTCATCACAATTGTTTGCTATATGGTGATGATAATCAAATACTAGTGGGATTTTTTCTTTCATACAGATCTGAAGCGTTTCATAAGTAGTATATGTTTTATCATCATTTTCAAGTGTCATTTGTTTCTTAATATGAGATGGTAGTTTTTTTATATTTTCATAAAAACGATTGATAGCAAGCTCCTTATTTCCATAAGCACCGCCAACATGAATGTTAATCACACTTTGGTCAGCGACCCCCATAGCTTGTAAGACATTAAAATGATATTCCATATCAATAACCGCATTATCAGTAATATGAGGCTTATCACTAGTAAAAAGCGTGAATTGGTTCGGGTGAAAGCTGACTCTTAGTTGGTGTTTTTTTATAAATGCTCCAATTTCTTTAAATTGGTCTCGAAAGATATTGAGATAATCAAATTCAACATCAGGATGAGTTGCCAATGGAACCATAGAAGATGACATTCTATATAAAGGGATTTGCTGGCTTACATTATAGTGCAGTGCCCTAAACGTATTTTGAATATTTTGGCTGGTAACGTCTATTAATTTTTCTAACCGTTCATTTTGTTCCATTGCTTTATATCTTGTTAGAGTGAGCGTTTTTGCTGGTGAACAATTATATAAAGATAATGCGTGTGAAACATATCCAAAGCGAATTCTCATATTTTCACCTCAAAATTGCTTTTTACATTAATGGAGAAAGAAGACTAGAAATCACCTTACGACACTTCCATAAAAATGTAGTATTTTTATAATGATCGATTGGATATGTTTTTGTGTTTTCCAGATCTTTTGTAAACATTTCTTTGATTTTTAAAATAAATGGTTTACTTGAAAATAAACAGCTCCACTCATCGTTAATGCATAAGCTCCTACGATCGAAATTCACTGAGCCAACGTCACAAAAACAATCATCAATTAATAAGACTTTGGCATGAAAAAAGCCTTTTTGATAATGAAAAACCTTACCCCCGCCTTGTAAAATGAGTAAAAGATGAGGGAATGAAGCTTCTTTTACAAGTCTATGGTCTTCTTTTTCTGGAACCATGACACAAATATCGACGCCACGATTAAGTGCTGCGAGTAATGAGTTCATTAGTTTCTTCGTTGGGATAAAATAGGGAGTTCCAATAAAAATGTGCTTTTCAGCCTTGTCGATTAAATCTTTGTAAAGTAATTCTATACGAGTAAAATCTGAAGAGTAAAAATGGTGTTCTGTATCCCCTTTTATGACTTCGCTCGGTTCTTCAAATGGGTAGTAATTTCCGCCACTTCTTACCCAGTCGATTAAAAACTGGGCGTGGAGATCCCTCACACCATCACCAGTCATTCGGATATGATAATCTCTCCAATAACCTAATTCTTCATCGAATCCTATATATTCTTTACCAATATTAAAGCCACCAAAGTATCCTATTTTAGAATCAATTACTGTTATTTTGCGATGATTCCGATGTTGTAATCGATAAAATGCATAAGGGAAGCCAGTTCGTCGATTAAAAAGAAATTCTACGCCGTTCTTCTTTAGTTTTTTTATTCTCTCTCGCTTTAGACCGAAGCTGCCTATCCAATCAACCAACAGTTTAACTTGGCAGCCTTCTTGTGCTTTTTGTTCAAGTAAAGATAGGAATTGCTCACTCGTATCATCATTTCGGACAATGTAAAAAAGCATCGTTATACTAGATGTTGCTCCTTTTATGTCATCGAGAAGGTGCTTGTAAAGGACGTTACCGTCAGTAATTAGTTTTGTATTACTTTCTCTTTTAATAAATGGACATGGTTTTTCATGTTTATGATAGGCTTTATAGCCGAAATAAAGGTCAAGACCAGCAAGGAGTATAAGTAAAAGCAGTGCAATGATAATACAAATAAAAAGAAACATATGATTAAACTCCTTTATCTTGTACGTGTTGATAGTATGACCATTTAAAAAGCGGAATATGAAAAAGGGCTCATTTATCATGAAAAACTATTGACTGAATACTCATTCATTATATAATAATAGTATATACTGTCAGAAAATTATTAAGGTTATAAATTTTTAAAAAGTAAGCGTTTTATTTATAGCCAATTTGGGGGAGGAATACATCATGGATCACGCTCTATATTTTTTAAATGCGTTAGGGTTTGTAGCCATTACTGGTTATGCACTATATTTATTCGTTTACCTGATTACAACTAGATTAGCTTACATTAGACTTGGTAAAAAAGAAGAGTTCGAACAAAACTTTAAAGAACGTTTCGGGAAAATTTGGGTGAATGTATTTGGACAAAAAAAGCTCCTTAAGGATAAAAAAAGTGGAGTAATTCACGTTTTGTTCTTTTACGGATTTATTTTAGTTCAAGCTGGTGCACTTGATTTTATTTTAAGAGGATTAATTCCAGGAGTTCATTTGCCACTTGGTCCTTTATATGGTGCATTTACATTTTTTCAAGAAATAGTTGCCTTATTAATTTTAGTAGCAGTTATATGGGCATTCCATAGAAGATATATTGAAAAATTAGTACGTCTTAAAAGAGGATGGAAAAATGGCTTAGTTTTAATCTTTATCGGTTTATTAATGGTATCTACATTGTTTGGCAATGGGATGGGGTTAATATGGGATGGAGAAGGAGCTACTGTTCATGAACCAATTGCATCTGTATTCGCTACAATCTTTGGTGGTATTAGTGAACCATTAGCGATTTCATTCTTTTATGTTGCATGGTGGATCCATTTAATCACTCTTTTAACGTTCTTAGTGTACGTACCGCAGTCCAAACATGCACATTTAATTGCGGGTCCTGCAAATGTATTTTTTAACCGTTTATCTAAACCTGGAAAGCTTGAGAAAATTGATTTTGAGGATGAAACGCAGGAGACATTTGGTGTTGGTAAAATTAGTGACTTCCGTCAATCTCAATTAATTGATTTATATGCATGTGTAGAATGTGGACGCTGTACAAATGTATGTCCAGCAACAGGAACAGGAAAAATGTTGTCACCGATGGACTTAATATTAAAATTACGAAACCATCTAACAGAAACAGGAGCTGTTGTAACTTCTCGTGCTCCGTGGGTTCCAACTGTTGCATTTTCTAATACAAAAGGTAATCAATTAGCATTTGCAGCGGCTGGTAAAGGACAACAAGAATCAGCTGCAGCTTTGGTAGACTATAATCCAAGTTTAATTGGAGATGTAATCACAGAAGAAGAAATTTGGGCTTGTACTACTTGCCGTAACTGTGAGGATCAATGTCCGGTAATGAATGAACATGTTGATAAAATTATTGATTTACGTCGTTATCTAGTACTTACTGAAGGGAAAATGCAACCAGATGCTCAGCGTGCTATGACGAATATTGAACGACAAGGTAATCCTTGGGGATTAAATCGTAAAGACCGTGAGAACTGGAGAGAGCTAGACGAAAGCATCCACATTCCTACTGTAAAAGAAGCTCAAAAAGCTGGCGAAGAAATCGAATATTTATTCTGGGTTGGCTCAATGGGTTCATATGATAACCGCAGTCAAAAAATTGCTTTAGCTTTTGCGAAATTAATGAATGAAGCTGGCATTAAGTTTGCGATATTAGGAAATAAAGAGAAAAACTCTGGCGATACACCAAGACGATTAGGTCAAGAGTTCTTATTCCAAGAGCTTGCAAACAATAATATTGCTGAAATAGAAAAATCAGGAGTCAATAAATTAGTAACGATTGACCCTCATGCTTATAACACTTTTAAAAATGAGTATCCTGATTTTGGTTTATCGGTAGAGGTATATCACCATACTGAGCTATTATCGCAATGGGTTAAAGAGGGTAAATTAAAACCAGTACATCAGGTTAAACAGGTCATCACGTACCATGATTCATGCTATTTAGGTCGATATAATGAAGTATATGAAGCACCTAGAGATATCTTACGAGCTATACCGGGAGTAACTTTAGTTGAAATGGAACGTAAACGTGAAACAGGCATGTGCTGTGGCGCAGGTGGCGGATTAATGTGGATGGAAGAGCATGTTGGAAATCGTATCAATGTAACTAGAACAGAGCAAGCACTAGCGGTAAGTCCGAATGTAATTGGAACGGGTTGTCCATATTGCTTAACAATGTTATCTGATGGAACAAAAGCGAAAGAAGTGGAAGAGAACGTTCAAACACTTGATGTAGCTGAACTATTAGAGCTATCTATATTTGGTTCGAAGCAAACGCAAGCTTCTTAAGAAAGTTCTAAACAAATTTTAAAAATCATAAAATATCAATGGAATGGTGTACATACAGTACACCTTTTTCATTGTTAAAAAGATGATACATTTTAAAGGATTATGACAAATGAAGGTTGAAATAGATAAAAATCTAAGGGGGTAGATTGTTATGAGTAAAACAGTTATTGTCAGTGCAGTTCGTACACCAATCGGTCGTTTTGGAGGAATGCTAAAGAGTTTTAGTGCATCTGACTTAGGAGCAATTGCTATTCAAGCAGCATTAAACGAAGTAAACCATCCTTATTCTTCGATAGATGATGTAGTAATGGGGAGTGTTTTACAAGGTGGACAAGGTCAGTTGCCTTCAAGGCAAGCTTTGCGTAAAGCAGGTTTACCATGGGAGACAAGAACGGAAACAATTAACAAGGTATGCGCGTCTGGCATGCGAAGTGTTATGCTGTCAGATTTACTCATTCGATCTGGAGAAAGTAAGCGTGTAATAGCAGGTGGAATGGAGTCTATGAGTAATACGCCATTTTATCAATCCACATTAAGGTGGGGAAATAAATTAGGTAACACTGAATTAAAAGATGGTGTTTTGTATGATGGACTTACTTGCTCTTTTACAGGTGTTCATATGGGTACATATGGTAATCATGTTGCAAAAATTGAAGAGATATCTCGCGAACAGCAAGATGAATGGGCGTTAAGAAGTCATTTATCTGCTATAAATGCGATAAAGAATGGACAATTCAAAGATGAAATCGTTTCTGTAGAAATAAAAGATCGGAAAGGAGTCATCACTAAATTAGAAGTTGATGAGTGTCCTAGGGAAGATACATCAATTGAAAAATTAACAAAACTTTCTCCTGCATTTGATCGTGATGGCACGATTACTGCAGGAAATGCGCCCGGTATAAATGATGGGGCATCTGCTCTATTATTAATGAGTGAGGAAGAAGCTAAATTAAATAACTACAAGCCTTTAGCTAAAATTCTTGCAACAGAATCAATTGCAGTCGAAGCGCAGGATTTTCCAAGAACACCAGGTTATGTGATTCAAAAACTACTTCAAAAAACTAATAAAAAAGTTTCAGATATCAGCTTGTTTGAAATCAATGAAGCTTTTGCAGCTGTTGTATTAGCAAGTGCAAAAATTGCTGACTTACCACTAGATAAAATAAATGTAAATGGTGGAGCGATTGCGCTTGGCCACCCAATTGGTTCAAGTGGGGCGAGAATTATTGTCACGCTTATTCACGCATTAAAGGCACAAGGCGGCGGACTAGGGATCGCAGCAATCTGTAGTGGTGGCGGGCAAGGCGACGCGGTGTTAATAGAGGTATAGAGGCCAATAAAAGACATTAAACACAGGGTTAGAAAATAGCAGAGTAACGGAATCAGTTTAAGTTTTCAAACCTAGTCCAAAGGCTGATCTCTTTTCGAACCTTTTATTTTTTAATTTTCAAAATTCTACAAAAAATAACAAGGGATTTTAAAGTTTTTGTAGAATTATTTAATAGGTAGAATGCTATTCAAGCAGATTTCAAACAATTATGGTAACGCTTACAAATTTCGACTGTATTCTTGTAACATTGGGCTTTATAAAGTACTGAAATAAGGAAAAAGATAAGAGATCGATGTATAGAAGAAAGGCTTATGTCTTTTTCTTATTCTTAAAATCTTTTTTCCTTAACCCTGTCCTATTAATGATAATGGAGGAAGAAAAGTATGCAATTTCGTCTAACTGAAGAACATGAAATGATCCGAAAAATGGTAAGGGATTTTGCGAAAAATGAGGTTGCACCTTCTGCAGCTGAACGTGATGAGCATGAAAAATTTGACCGAAATATTTTTAATCAAATGGCAGAGCTTGGATTAACTGGCATTCCATTTCCTGAAGAGTATGGTGGAATCGGTAGTGATTATTTAGCATATGTTATTGCAGTTGAGGAACTGTCTAGAGTATGTGCTTCTACAGGTGTAACACTATCTGCACATACGTCATTAGCAAGCTGGCCTATTTATAAATTTGGAACTGAAGAACAAAAACAAAAATATTTAAAACCTCTAGCACAAGGGACTAAAATTGGTGCTTACGGTTTAACAGAACCAGGATCAGGTTCAGATGCTGGTGGAATGAGAACAACTGCTCGAAAAGAAGGAAATGAATATATATTAAATGGTTCAAAAATTTTCATCACCAATGGTGGAGAAGCAGAGATTTATGTAGTATTCGCAATTACTGATCCAACGAATAAACATGGAGTATCCGCATTTATCGTTGAAAGTGATTCTCCAGGTTTTTCAGTTGGGAAGAAGGAAAGTAAATTAGGAATTCGTTCATCTCCGACTACAGAAATTATGTTCGAGGACTGCCGTATTCCAGCGGAAAATCTATTAGGTGAAGAAGGGCAAGGATTTAAGGTTGCCATGCAAACACTTGATGGAGGAAGAAATGGGATTGCAGCTCAAGCTGTTGGTATTGCACAAGGTGCATTAGATGCGTCAGTTGACTATGCAAAAGAACGAGTACAATTTGGTAAGCCAATTATTGCTCAACAAGGAATTGCATTTAAACTGGCAGATATGGCTACTGGTATAGAAGCTGCTCGTCTATTAACCTATCAAGCTGCTTGGTTAGAGTCTAATGGTCTTCCATATGGTAAAGAGTCTGCGATGTCGAAGTTATTTGCTGGGGATACAGCAATGAAAGTGACAACTGAAGCAGTTCAAGTATTCGGTGGATATGGATATACAAAAGATTATCCTGTGGAACGTTTCATGCGTGATGCGAAAATTACACAGATCTATGAAGGTACCCAAGAAATTCAGAAGCTAGTAATCTCTAGAATGCTATAAGACGTGATAAGATTCTAAATTCTTTTATGTACTACAAAAGGCTTGGTATGAAGGATGAAAAGCCTTCTACCAAGTTTTCTTTCTGGATAAGGTAATGATAATAACGGAGGCTGATTAGTATGGTAGAAAAGTATCAAGCTAAATATAAGATTCGTTTTGTAACTGCATCAAGCTTATTTGACGGCCATGATGTTTCCATCAATATGATAAGAAGATTATTGCAGGAAAATGGTGTTGAGGTTATTCATCTAGGACATAATCGTTCGGTTGAAGAAATTATTAATGCAGCTATTCAAGAAGATGTACAAGGTATCTCTATTTCGTCTTACCAAGGTGGACATATGGAATACTTTAAATATATGTATGACTTACTACAAGAAAGAGGTGCTTCACACATCAAGTTATTTGGTGGGGGTGGAGGCGTTATTCTTCCTCGTGAGCAAGAAGAGTTAGAAGCATACGGTATAACAAAAATTTATTCTCCTGAAGATGGTAGAACAATGGGACTTCAAGGCATGATTAATCACATGCTCCAAAGTACAGACTTCCTTCCTCCTCTAAAGGATATTGAAAATGTGCAGCAGATTACAGCTTCAAATCATAAGGAAATTGCTAGATTCATAACTTTAGCTGAAAATAAAGGTTCCCTAGATTCAAGTTTAGAAATGGCTGCTACATTAGAAAAATCAGATGTTGGCAATAGTGTCGTAATTGGTATGACTGGAACTGGTGGCGCAGGGAAAAGTTCATTAACAGATGAATTAGTTCGCCGTTTTATCCAAGAGTTCCCGGAAAAGACAATTGGTATCGTATCAATCGATCCAACAAAGCGTAAAACAGGTGGAGCATTACTTGGAGATCGTATTCGAATGAATGCAATCCATCATCCAAATGTTTATATGAGAAGCTTAGCAACAAGAAATAGTCAGTCAGAAATCTCAAATGCGCTTGGAGACTCGTTGGCAATTTTAAAAGCAGCAAACTTTGATGTTATTTTTGTTGAAACTAGTGGGATCGGTCAAGGTGATGCTGCAATTACTCAGTTTAGTGACATTCATTTATATGTAATGACTAGTGAGTTTGGTGCGCCTTCACAATTAGAAAAAATCGATATGATTGATTTTGCAGATTTAATCGCAATCAATAAATTTGAACGTCAAGGTTCTGAGGATGCGTTACGTTTAGTTCAAAAACAATATCAACGTAGTCGTCATTTATTCCATGATGATTTAGACACAATGCCTGTGTACGGAACGATTGCAAGTCAATTTAATGATGCAGGAACAAATAACTTATTCCTAGCATTAACAGGTGAGATTGAGAAGAAAGCAAATAAGCAATGGAAAACAACATATATTCAGCCGGGAAATGTTGAAAAGCAACATGTCATTATCCCAAGTAAGCGTCGTTTTTATTTAAGGGAAATTGCCGAAACAGTAAGGACTTACCATCAAAATACTGAAGCAGAAGCAATTAAGGCGTCTAAGTTATATCAAATTGAAGGAACGCTGAATGAATTAGAGTCATTGAATGTTGAAGATGGTAAAGGGACTTTAGTTGAGTTAAAACAGAAATTTGAAGACTCTCTAGCTCCATCATCAAAACAAGCATTAAACCATTTTAAACAAATCAAAGAAGCATATTCTCAAGATCAACTAGTTCAAAAAATTAGAGATAAAGAAATAAAAGTTGAATTAACAACAAAGACTTTATCTGGAACGAAAATACCAAAAATATCTGTACCAACTTACCGAGATTATGGTGATTTATTAAGATGGGTAGCAAAAGAAAACGTTCCTGGTTATTTCCCATTTACTGCAGGTGTATTCCCGTTTAAACGTCAAGATGAAGATCCAAAGAGACAATTTGCGGGAGAAGGACCACCAAGTCGAACAAATAAACGTTTCCACTATTTATGTGAAAACGATCCTGCTAAGCGACTAAGTACAGCTTTTGACTCGGTTACGCTATACGGAGAGGATCCTGCAACAAGACCAGATATTTTTGGGAAGATTGGCGAAAGTGGCGTTAGCGTTTGTACATTAGATAATATGATTGAATTGTATAAAGGTTTTGATTTATGTAATCCTCTTACATCTGTGTCGATGACGATTAACGGTCCTGCTCCAATTATTTTGGCTATGTTTTTAAATACAGCTATTCATCAACAAGTTGAAATAAAAGAGAAGGAATTAGGACGAATTTTAACTGTTGAGGAATTTACAGAAGTAAAAGTAGCAACATTACAAAAAGTTCGTGGAACAGTTCAAGCTGATATTTTAAAAGAGGATCAAGGTCAAAATACTTGTATTTTCTCTACAGAGTTTGCGCTGAAAATGATGGGAGACATTCAGCAGTATTTTATCGACCATAAAGTTCGTAATTACTATTCAGTATCTATTTCTGGTTATCATATAGCTGAAGCTGGAGCAAATCCTATTTCACAGCTAGCATTTACTTTATCAAATGGATTTACTTATGTTGAATATTACTTAAGTCGTGGAATGAAAATCGATGACTTTGCACATAACCTATCATTCTTCTTTAGTAATGGGTTAGATGCAGAGTATTCAGTAATAGGTAGAGTTGCACGCCGTATTTGGGCAGTTGCAATGAAAGAGAAGTATGGTGCTTCTGAGAGAAGCCAGAAACTTAAATATCATGTTCAAACATCAGGACGCTCATTACATGCTCAAGAAATGGCGTTTAATGATATTCGAACAACCTTACAGGCTTTAATGGCTTTATATGATAACTGTAATTCACTTCATACAAATGCATATGACGAGGCTGTTACGACTCCTACAGAAGAGTCTGTTCGACGTGCAATGGCAATACAGTTGATTATTCAAAAAGAAAATGGATTATCAAAAAATGAAAATCCAATTCAAGGTTCATTTATTATTGAACAGCTTACTGACTTGGTTGAAGAAGCAGTTCTTAAAGAATTTGAAAGAATTAGTGATCGAGGTGGCGTACTAGGTGCGATGGAGCTTCAATATCAGCGTGGAAAGATTCAAGAAGAGTCTCTATACTATGAAACGTTAAAGCATAATGGTGAACTTCCAATCATTGGAGTTAACTCATATATCAATCCTAATGAACAAATGGAGTCAATTAATTCAATGGAGATTGCTAGAGCTAGTTATGATGAAAAGCAATCACAGATTGATCATGTAGCTGATTTCCAAACGAAACACGGATCGGAATCGAATGTTGCATTAGAGCGATTAAAACAGGTAGCTCGACAAAATGGAAATTTATTTGAAGAGTTAATGAATACTGTAAGAGTTGCTAGTTTAGGTCAAATTACGCAAGCGCTATATGAAGTTGGCGGACAGTATAGAAGAAATATGTAAAAAGCTTATTCAGTAAATGGGCGTCTTTTTGACGCTCATTTATCATTTTTTCATTAAAAAATAGTGTATTATCGAAAAATATAGTTAAGGTGCTAGCATATTTAATATACTTTTGTTTATAATGAAAGATATGTATTTTATAACTAACAAGTAAAATTTATACATAATGTGATATATTTACGTTGAAAATATTAATTTAAAAGGAGTGCTTACCTTTGAGTTTAAAGCAATACTCGGAAGAGCAATTAAAAGAATTATCGTTAATTGAATTATCATATGAATTATTCTCTGAAACAAAAGAACCTTTTTCTTTTTATGATTTAGTAGACCGTATGGCATCAGAATTAGGTGTAACAAGAGATGAGCTTTTAGAAAAGCTTCCTCAATTTTATACTGAATTAAACATTGATGGTCGTTTTGTATGTTTAGGTGAAACTCGTTGGGGCCTACGTGCTTGGTATCCGTATGATCAAGCTGAAGAGGAAGTAT
>Ga0102589_1001649_pt1 | contig 29079 bp, 29 predicted proteins | sample AraplaMF_Col_mLB_FD_76858 | JGI IMG/M metagenome (GOLD analysis project Ga0102589, IMG submission 76858) | Arabidopsis root microbial communities from the University of North Carolina, USA - plate scrape MF_Col_mLB | ecosystem: Host-associated > Plants > Roots > Endosphere | place: USA...
TTGCATCAGCAGCAGATTTTAATACCATGCTGTTTTCTTCTAGTCCTGGAATACCGAAGTAAGCAGTTTTACTTCCTAAAGCAACTACAAGTGCATCGTAAGATAAAGTAGTGCCACCAGCTAGTTTTATTTCTTTTTTGTCTACTGAGAATGACTCAACTGTTGCAATTTTAAGATCGATGTCTTTGCCTTTGAAAAGTTTTGTAAGTGGCATTGCAATAGCTTGTTCAGAAACGTTACCTGCTGCTAGGCGGTGTAGTTCTGTAATGATTTGGTGTGTTGGGTATTGGTTGATTACTGTAACTTGTGCTTCTGATTTGCTGTAATATTTACGTACATTTAAAGCGGCAAGAAGTCCGCCATAACCAGCGCCTAAGATGACAATTTGTTTTGACATAGTATGATATCTCCCGTCTTTACTAATTGTTGTTATAAGATAAATTATTTATTATTGCGTTCTGCACTAATTTGAAGATAAGCATTGATAAAACGGAACATTTTTTGTGCTTGTGGATCTTTTAGTAATTTTAACAGACCGAAAAGACCGATAACTTCAGAGCTTTCTTCAGCACGATCTTTTGCTTCGATAGCAGTTGCTGCCATGCTTTTCACTGTATCTTTTACAGGCTCTACAATCTCTTGGATTGCGCCAACAGTGTCGCTTTTTAATACTTCGTCAGTAGCAACAGTTTGAGCGAAGTCATAAGACTTAGTTAAAATGTTAACAAGCTCAGTTAATTTTGGAAGCTGTTCTACTAGTGTAGTTAATGACTCTTGTACTTCAGGTTTTAACAATTGATCAAGTACATCAAGTTGTCCTTGGCTAGCAGAAATTTGTAAAGATTCTTGTTCAGGCTTTGTTTGAGTGATAGTTTCTGGCATCTCCAATTCTCCTTTACGATAGCAATACTCTTATTTTTTTAGGAATAAAACATTCCCAAGTAACAGGTAAGCGTTAGCAAAAATTTGCAAAACTTTATACAAAGCTTCACAAAACGCAATAAAATGCCTTTAAATTTATGATTGCAAGTAGTAGACAATCATAAATTCAAAACCATAATTTCTTACCTATTATTTATGGACTGTCCGATACATGGCTTGTCCGTATAATGGAAACTTCCTTTATCGGAAAGTGTATATAATATATATCTTATATTATATACTATATACACCCAGGTTAACATAAAAATGATCCCTAATTATTTGACTTTGAGTCCATAACTTAGTATTAGCAAGGGAAAAAAGCATATATTTTATTTTACTGTTACCTAAAATATACTTAATTATAGAGAAAAAAAGGAAAAAATGAGCAAATGAATGTTCATTTTTTCCTTTTTTTCTGATTAAGATTGATCTGTTTGCGGGATAAGCATGGACGAATTCCCGTTCTTTTCAAGATGGCACTCCCCCCAAGTGCAAAGGGAATCAAGAATCGCTTCTAAGGACCGACCGTAGTCGGTAAGAGAGTATTCAACTTTTGGTGGTACTTGATTATATACCTTTCTTTGAATAACCCCATCTTCTTCTAATTCACGCAATTGCTGTGTGAGCATCTTTTGCGTAATGCCAGGCATTAAACGCTTTAATTCACTTGTTCGTTTTGTTCCTTTTGTTAAGTGACAAAGGATGACGACTTTCCATTTTCCCCCGATTACTTCTAAGGTTGCTTCTACAGGAATATTATATGTCTTCATATATTACAACCACCTTTAATGAACTTTTATATAATCATATATTACTTTTTAGTGCCTATAGCACTTTAAAGTACGTACTGTTTTTCATGTTGAACATGTTTCATAATAGCATACGTAAGAGGTAAATGAGTAGTACGGTACCAAAAAGTAACTATGTTACCTTTTGGTACCTATCGCACTTTAAAGTGCGTTCTTTCGAAAAAGAATGAAACCATTCATAATAGCAGTTGTGAGCAGTAAAACTGTGTTTATTAGAAGATAAAAGGGCCTTTTTATCATACTATTATGATTGGATTTCTCATATTAAGGAGGAGTTCGATTGAGTTCATATACAGTACCGTCTTCAGATGTTCAAACAAATAGAAGAAGTGTGTTTGCTTTATTAGCATTAGCGATTAGTGCGTTTGGAATTGGTACAACTGAATTTATTAGCGTCGGTTTATTGCCATCTATTTCGAACGATTTACATGTTTCAGTTACAACAGCAGGTTTAACCGTGTCTTTATATGCACTAGGAGTAGCATTTGGCGCTCCTATATTAACGTCGTTGACAGCTAGTATGTCACGGAAAACGTTATTAATGTGGATTATGATTGTTTTCATTATTGGTAATGGTATTGCAGGAGTGGCAACAGGCTTTGGTGTACTGCTTGTTGCGAGAGTTGTATCTGCATTTGCGCATGGGGTATTTATGTCGATAGGTTCAACAATCGCTGCAGCTCTTGTACCAGAAGATAAACGTGCTAGTGCAATTGCTTTTATGTTCACAGGCTTAACAGTCGCAACTATCACAGGTGTACCAATTGGAACATTTATTGGTCAACAATTTGGCTGGAGAGCTTCGTTTATGGTTATCGTAGCGATTGGAATTGTTGCCCTTATCGCAAACAGTTTGTTAATTCCATCTAGTTTAAAAAAAGGTACGTCTGTATCATTTCGCGATCAATTTAAATTAATAACAAACGGAAGACTATTACTTGTTTTCGTAATTACCGCATTAGGGTACGGCGGAACATTTGTAACATTTACGTACTTGTCTCCATTATTACAAGAGGTGACAGGGTTTAAAGCAAGTACAGTTACAATCATTTTGTTAGTGTATGGGATTGCAATTGCGATTGGAAATATGATTGGTGGAAAACTATCGAACCATAATCCAATTCGTGCATTATTCTATATGTTTTTCATTCAAGCGATTGTGCTATTCGTACTCACATTTACGGCGCCGTTTAAGGTAGCAGGGCTCATCACGATTATTTTAATGGGATTATTCGCGTTTATGAATGTTCCAGGATTACAAGTATATGTTGTGATATTAGCTGAACGCTTTGTTCCGAGCGCTGTAGATGTTGCATCTGCAATTAACATTGCCTCCTTTAATGCAGGGATTGCTCTTGGGGCTTACCTTGGTGGCATTGTAACGAATTCATTAGGGTTAATTCATACAGCGTGGGTCGGCGCGATTATGGTAGTTGGTGCAGTCATATTAACGGCATGGAGTATGGGATTAGAAAAACGAGATCAGGTAAAAAGTTAATATTTATAAGTGAACCATATTATACAAATGAAAAGATGATAGGAGAGAAAGAGAATATGATTAAGAATTTACAAGATCGTGTAGCGTTGCATAACGGCGTGGAAATGCCTTGGTTTGGTTTAGGTGTATTTAAAGTAGAGGAAGGACCTGAACTTGTTAATGCAGTAAAAACGGCGATTAAACAAGGATATCGCAGCATTGATACAGCGGCGATTTATGCAAATGAAAAAGCGGTAGGAGAAGGAATTCGCGAAGGTATTAAAGAAGCAGGTATCTCAAGAGAAGACTTATTCATCACTTCAAAAGTATGGAACAAAGATCAAGGATACGAAGAGACGTTAGCAGCTTATGAAGAAAGTCTACAAAAGTTAGGGCTTGAGTATTTAGATTTATATCTTGTTCATTGGCCGGTAGGAGGAAAATATAAAGATACATGGAGAGCATTAGAAAAGCTTTATAAAGAAGGACGCGTACGTGCAATTGGTGTGAGTAACTTCCAAATTCATCATTTGAAAGATGTAATGGAAGATGCAGAAGTGAAACCGATGATTAACCAAGTAGAATATCATCCACGTTTAACGCAAAAAGAATTGCGGGACTTCTGTCGTGAACAAGGTATTCAAATGGAGGCTTGGTCACCTCTTATGCAAGGGCAGTTATTAGATAACGAAACATTACAAGAAATCGCAGATAAATACGGTAAAACGACTGCGCAAATTATCTTGCGCTGGGATTTACAAAATGAAGTTGTAACGATTCCGAAATCAACAAAAGAACACCGTATTATCCAAAATGCGGATATATTTAATTTTGAATTAACAAAAGAAGATATGGAACAAATTGATGCGTTAAATCAGAATCATCGCGTTGGTCCAGATCCGGATAACTTTGATTTCTAAAATGAACAAAAGAGAGGGGCACAAAAAAAATTGTGCTCTTCTTTTTAATTGCAGAAAACTAAAAATTCAAACAAATATTTACTCTGTATATGAAATAGGATATCTTAAATTTATAATATGAAATTTTCCTAGGGAGGCACATATGAACAATCATCGTACAAATCATTTCCGCATGTTAATTGTTACTGCACTATTTGCTGCTATTATTGGTATTTTGGCCCAAGTTACAATTCCTCTGCCGCTCGTTCCGATAACAGGACAAACATTAGCGATTGGTCTTACTGCTACAATTTTAGGTTCACGTTATGGCACTTTATCTGTACTGTTATATGTTTTAATTGGTGCAACTGGAATTCCTGTTTATGCTGGGTTTAGTGGCGGTTTATCCGTTTTATTTGGTCCTACAGGCGGCTTCCTATTAGCCTTCATTCCAACTGCTTTTTTAATTGGTTTGTTAACTGAGAAGACAAAGCTTACATTTTGGAATTCGTTAATGGCAAATGTTTTAGGAATGTTTGTGACATTAACAATTGGGACTGTATTCTTAAAGTATGTGGCATCGCTAGGATGGCAAGCGGCTTTCATGGGTGGTTTTGTGCCCTTCCTTATTGTAGGTGTAATAAAAGCTTCATTAGCTGCATGGGTTGGGATTAAGGTAAGAGGAGCGTTAGTGCGTTCGAAATTATTATTGCAAGAAAACTAAATGATAATAGAAACACGCGTAGAATGATCTCTGCGCGTGTTTTTTTATAGCGTCTTAAGAAGGGAAAAGTAATGTATAAAAAGACTTTTTAACTAGATACTATACAGTAGTAAATTTGTTATTTTATAAGGGGTTGTGAACATGAATATTAAACAATCGTATAAGTTATTGGTTGCTTTTTTGAGTGTTTTATTTGTATTTGCGAATTTATTATTCCCACTCCAAAAAGCATCGGCAGAAGTCATGGATCATACAAAGTATCAAATGGATTGGAGCTACAGTAAATCAAAAAAGAAACCAATCCGAACAGAGCTTATTAAAACAGCAGATGGGAAAATTGCATTCTGCTTGAATGTAGATTTGAAATCACCAAGCGGTCAAGATTTACCTGAAATAGGTAAGGTGGATATTGGGGTGTACCGCGTGTTATTAAATGGATATCCACAGAAGAGTCCACAAGAATTAGGTGTCTCTGATTGGAGAGAGGCGCATTATGCGACGCAGCTCGCTGTATGGAATGCGCTGGGACAAGTGGATATTAATGATTTAGATTTTCGTAATAAAAATGTAGAAAAAGTAATGAAAGATATTGTTGCGAAAGCAAAGAGCAGTGAAGAAGTACAAGAAATTACGATGAGTGTTACGCCGTCAGAAAAGCAAGAAGCAGTATTAAAAGATGAGTTCTTCGAAACAGGTTTATATACGGTGCAAACAAATGCGAAAAGTGGAACGTACCAAGTGCAAGCAACTGGTGCGCCTGCAGGAGTTAAATTTGTGAATGAAAAGGGCGAAACAAAAACACAGTTTAATGTGGGGGAAAAGTTCCGTATTTTAATTCCAAAACAGACGCCATCTGGTGAATTTAGCTTTAAAGTATCAGGAACTTTAACAAAATTACAAGGTATCGCGCATAAGGGAACACCGAAAATTCAAGATGCGGTAGTTTTATTAGAGCGCAGTGAAGAAAAAACAAGCCCAGATTTAGCGGTAAGCTGGAAAAAGACTGAAGCTCCGCAGAAACCGAATAAGCCTTATAAACGATAAAAAAGCGCTGGCGTTTGCCAGCGCTTTTTTCTATTATTATTCAGCTTCTGATACAACTGTAAAGCGTTCGTTCACGTGTTTTGGATTTTCAATTTCATCAAGTGCAGCTACAGCGAAGTCTTCGTAACTTACATAGCTGTCGCCTTTTTCGTTAACAAGAAGGTGGTCTTTACCAGCTTTGTAAGAACCAGTACGTTTTCCTAATGCGAATAGAGCAGAAGGACTAATGAATGTCCAAGTGATATCGTTTGTTTGTTGTAAAATTTCTAGGTTTTTTCCTTGGTTTTGAGCTGTTGCAAGATATTCTTTAGGGAAACCTGGTGTATCAAATACACGTGTTGTTTTTGCCTCATCTACAAATAAACTTCCAGCGCCTCCGACAACAAGTAACTTCGTATTAGGTGCACCTTTCATTGCCTCAATTAATACGTTCCCTGCATCTACGTGAAGATGTTCACTTCCAGCAGGAGCGCCAAACGCATTCACGATTATGTCAAATGCTTGTATGTCATTAGCAGTAAGATCGAAAACATCTTTTTCTAAAACTTTTACATTATTCTCTGTGATTTTTGCGGCGTTTCTTACGATTGCGGTAACTTCATGACCGCGATCAAGTGCTTCTTTCATAATACGACTTCCAGCTTTTCCGTTTGCTCCGATAATTCCGATTTTCATAATATATACCTCCAAATGTTTAATAGAATAAATGCCTAAAATGTATGTGCAAAAATGAATCGATGTCGTTAAGCAAGTTTGATACCACTAGTTGTAACTAGTATAGTTACAGAGTTGGTTTTTGTCAATCGCTTTGTTTATAAAAAATATTTCTTCAAGTAGTATGTGCGCTTCTAAAAATAAGAAGTCATATTTCTTAACAAGTAACACGATTGTGTTATAAAACCTAACATTTGGAAGCGATAATCTGTCGAAAAATGTTGATTTTTGAATATTTTTTAAATATAATTCAATTTATGAGAAGAAAAGGGAGGGACTAATCGTATGAATATTTTAGAACAGTTCGTTTCATCAACGAATACGATTCTTTGGTCATATATTCTTATCGCAATGTTAATAGGCTTAGGGCTTTATTTTTCTATTAAATTGAAATTCGTACAAATTACCCATCTAGGCGAAATGGTACGATTAATGAGTGATGGATTAACTGGAAAGACACGTAAAAAGGGCAGCGTATCTTCTTTCCAAGCTTTCTGTATGAGTTCAGCAGCCCGCATTGGGATCGGGAACTTGGCTGGTGTGGCACTAGCTATTTCTATGGGAGGACCCGGCGCAGTCTTTTGGATGTGGGTAATTGCAATTATCGGGGCATCTTCAAGCTTTGTAGAAAGTACACTTGCACAGATTTATAAAGTAAAAGATGGCAGCGGCTTCCGTGGTGGTCCTGCTTATTATATGGAAAAAGGTTTAAATAAACGTTGGATGGGAATTTGGTTTTCTATTCTGATTACAATTAGTTACGGTTTAATTTTCAACTCAGTACAGGCAAATACAGTTACGCTAGCATTTAAAAATGCATTCGGTTTAGAGCGTTATGTTGTAGGAATCGCATTAGCTGCATTAGTCGCAGTTATTATTTTTGGCGGCGTTAAAAGTATTGCACGTATGTCAGAAATGATTGTTCCACCAATGGCAATTATTTATATAGCAGTAGCTGTTTTCGTTGTTATTAAAAACTTCTATTTACTACCAGATGTTTTCACAGAAATCTTTAAAGGTGCATTCGGTTTAGATTCAGCTGTAGGTGGCGGTATCGGGGCTGCGATGAAGTATGGTATTCAGCGTGGATTATTTGCGAACGAAGCAGGTATGGGTAGTGCGCCGAATGCGGCTGCGACAGCAGATGTAACGCATCCAGCTAAACAAGGATTTATTCAAACAATTGGAGTTTTAGTAGATACATTTTTAGTATGTACATCAACAGCGTTTATCGTACTATGCTCTGGAGCATATAAGGCAACGAATTTAGAAGGAATTGAATTAACACAAAAGGCGCTAAGCTCACAAATTGGTCCATGGGCAAGTAGCTTCTTAGCGATTATTATTTTCCTATTTGCGTTCAGTTCACTTCTAGGAAACTATTATTATGGTGAAACAAATATCGAATTCATTAAGAAAAGTAAAACATGGTTAATGATTTACCGTGCTGCAGTAGTTGGAATGGTGTTATTCGGTTCTGTTGCGACGCTTCAAGTCGTATGGAATATGGCAGACTTATTTATGGGTCTAATGGTAATCACAAACTTAATTGCGATTACACTTCTTGGCAGATTTGCATATGCTGCGTTGACAGACTATGTAAAGCAAAAGAAACAAGGGAAAGATCCAGTCTTCCATGCAAGCTCTATTCCAGGTTTGGAAAACACAGAATGCTGGGAAGATTCTATGGTAACAAAAGAAAAAGAAGAAAAAGCTGTATAATAAGGAAAGGGCATCAGAGAGAATCTGATGCCTTTTTTTATGGTTTGTAGGAAAAACCGAACATTAATAGAGTTTTTATGTTTATTATATTTTTTTAGAAATATAAAGATGTGAGTTGAAATTTATGTTAGAATGTATAAGGTCTTTCCAGGTAAGAGGTAAGACGGGTTTTGAGGTATAGCATATATATTTTTATATGTTAGGTGAAAGTTCGGATTATTTATTTTTTATATGGTCAGACGTTCAACGTTAAATAATTTTCTATAGCGTTGAATAAGGTTTAAATGGAGGATTTTATCTATGAAATTTGTTATGTTTCTTGTAGGATTACTCGTTGTATTTATACTCGGGTTTCTTATAAGTACGGATCGAAAGAAGATTAAGTATAAACCAATTGTGGTTATGCTTGTTATTCAGTTAGCATTATCGTACTTCCTATTAAATACACAGATTGGTTATATTTTAGTAAAAGGAATTTCTGATGGATTTGGAGCATTACTTACATATGCGGAATCTGGAATCGTTTTCGTATTTGGTGGTCTTGTTAATAAAGGGGAAATTTCCTTCTTCTTAACAGCATTATTACCAATCGTGTTCTTTGCCGTATTAATTGGGATCTTGCAACACTTTAAAATTTTACCGATATTTATTCGTTCAATTGGTACCCTGTTAAGTAAAGTAAATGGTTTAGGAAAGTTAGAATCATATAATGCAGTAGCGGCAGCAATCGTCGGGCAGGCTGAAGTATTTATTACGGTAAAAGATCAATTAAGCAAAATACCGAAGCATCGTTTATATACACTTTGTGCTTCTTCTATGTCGACAGTATCTATGTCGATTGTTGGATCATATATGAAAATGATTGATCCGAAATATGTAGTAACAGCACTTGTATTAAATTTATTTAGTGGTTTTATTATCATTCATATTATTAACCCGTATGATATTACGGAAGAAGAGGACACACTTAAGTTAGAAAATAAACAAAAGCAATCATTTTTCGAAATGCTTGGCGAATATATTATGCTTGGATTTACAATTGCGATTACAGTAGCAGCGATGTTACTTGGTTTCGTAGCGTTAATTACAGCAATTAATAGCTTGTTCGATTCTATTTTCGGCATTACATTCCAAGCAATATTAGGATACATTTTCTCACCACTTGCATTTGTAATGGGTATCCCGCAATCAGAAATGGTAACAGCGGGACAAATTATGGCAACAAAATTAGTATCAAATGAATTTGTTGCGATGCTTGACCTTGGAAAAGTAGGAGGAGAATTATCAGCTCGTACAGTTGGTATCCTTTCTGTATTCCTTGTATCATTTGCAAACTTCTCATCTATTGGAATTATTGCAGGGGCAACGAAAGGGATCGATGAAAATCAATCAAATGTTGTTTCTTCATTCGGATTAAAGCTTGTATATGGTGCAACGTTAGTAAGTATTTTATCAGCGATTATCGTTGGTGTGATGTTATAGAAATAAAAAGCAGTGAGCAGAAGCTCATTGCTTTTTTATTTCATAGACATAAATTCTAGCGAGATTTGTAAGGGAGAAATTAACATATCATTTATTGAAAAAATTATGTTGCATTTCATCTGGATAACGCTTACAATTTGTTTGTGGGTGGTATCAGTTTCATACTTTAAATCAAGTAGGTAAGAAGAGACCACTAATTGTAAATTATAATTTATGTAAACGCTTACTGGTTTTAGGATACATTGTAAAGTAAATAGTATTTAGGGGTTCTATTTTTTAACATCGATGGTCAGACGTCATTCGTTGGACGACCAATAACTCATGGAAAGTGGAGGATTCACATATGAAACTAGTGATGTTTCTAGTCGGTTTACTTGTTGTATTTGTACTAGGTTTCCTTGTAAGTTCAGATCGTAAGAAAATTAAGTATAAACCAATTGCAATTATGCTTGTTATTCAATTAGCATTGGCTTACTTCTTATTAAATACAAAGATTGGATTTGTATTAGTAAAAGGAATTTCAGATGGCTTTGGCGCCATTTTAAAATACGCAGAAGCTGGGGTTAACTTCGTATTTGGTGGTTTAGCGAATGATGGACAAGCACCGTTTTTCTTAACAGTATTACTACCAATTATTTTCTTAGCGGTATTGATTGGTATTCTGCAACATCTTAAAATTTTACCGATTATTATTCGTGCAGTCGGTTTCGTATTAAGTAAAATAAATGGTCTAGGGAAATTAGAATCATATAATGCAGTAGCAGCGGCAATCGTTGGTCAAGGTGAAGTATTTATCACAGTAAAAGATCAATTAAGTAAATTACCAAAAAATCGTTTATATACACTTTGTGCATCTTCTATGTCAACGGTATCGATGTCAATTGTCGGTTCTTATATGAAAATGATTGATCCAAAATATGTAGTAACAGCACTTGTATTAAACTTATTCAGTGGATTCATTATCGTTCATATCATTAATCCGTATGACATTAGTGAAGAAGAAGATATTTTAGAATTACAAGAAGATAAGAAGCAAACGTTCTTCGAAATGTTAGGCGAATACATTATGCTTGGATTCTCTATTGCAGTAACAGTAGCAGCAATGTTAATTGGATTCGTAGCATTAATTACAGCAATTAACGGTGTATTTGATTCTATTTTCGGCATTACGTTCCAAAGCATTTTAGGATATGTGTTCTCACCATTAGCATTTGTTATGGGTATCCCAACATCAGAGATGCTACAAGCAGGACAAATCATGGCAACCAAATTAGTAACAAACGAATTTGTTGCGATGCTTGATTTAGGAAAAGTAGCTGGCGATTTATCAGCTCGTACAGTAGGTATTTTATCAATCTTCCTTGTATCATTTGCAAACTTCTCATCTATTGGGATTATCGCAGGTGCAACGAAGAGTATCGATGGAAAACAAGCAAACGTTGTATCTTCTTTCGGATTAAAGCTTGTGTATGGTGCAACGTTAGTAAGTATATTATCAGCGGTTATCGTTGGGGTTATGCTATAAAAATAAGGAAAGCAACGGGCGCGTGAGCTCATTGCTTTTTTTATTTAACTTACTTTGTTTAACTTACGTTTAAAAGCAGGCCTTTTTAAATATGTGCCAAGACGCCATACGTATTCAACTGGCCCTATGCGATACCTTTTTAACCAACAGGTGCTAGCATATAATTGGATGACATAAATTACAATTGTTAATACAATGCCAAAGAAGTAGCCGATTTTCCCATATAAACCAAGTCCATACGCATAAAAAATGGTGGTAGCAATGATGGATTGCGCTAAATAGTTACTAACTGACATTTTTCCCATGTTAGCCATATATTCTAATAAGCGTGATGCTTTTTTGTAATGAAATAATAAAATGATAGAGCTTCCGTAAAAAATGGCCATGCTAAGCGGTGTAACACTGTCTTTTAACATAATGAGAAGAGGTTGTTTTGTTAATAGTTCTAAGATTTTTACTGTGAAAGAAAAAATACCGCTGATGAACCAGATTTTTTTGAGGGAAGGTAAATGTTTATCTATTTCAAACAGCCAGCCTTTTTTTCCAACATACATTCCTAGTAGGAATAGTGGAGTCATAAAAATCAGTGCGAAAAGTGTTATGAAAAATGTTCCGAAAAAGCCAGTGATCCCAATATACTTAAAAGGATCTTCATTAAGGCGGAAGCTTACATGTTCTATATAGCTACCAGTTTCATGAACCTGTTGTTCTTTTGCGATATAAGGTGCAAAGTCATCGGACATATTGGTGCTTGGTTCAAAGGGATAAGACATCAGCATAGTTAGTACTAGTATGATGGATGCCCAAATGATCAATGTTTTGGGCTTTCGATTGATAAACATCATTAATAAGATTCCTATAATTCCATAACCGAATAAAATATCTCCATCCCAAATAAAAGTACCATGGAGATATCCGAGGATGAGTAAAATACTAAGGCGGCGGATATAAACCGGAAAGAAACGTTTTTCTTTTTTTATGATACTGTTTTGCAGCAAAGTAATACTAATCCCAAATAGAAAAGAAAATAGGGAAATGAAATTGTGGGTGCCAAAAAATTGAATAAACCAATTGGCACCTTCATCAACTTTTCCGAATACATAAGTAGGCTGTTCACCGCTAAACATTCCAAATTGAATTAATGTCATGTTAACAAGTAAAATACCGAATAAAGCAAAACCACGAACGGCATCGATTGCTTCTACACGTTGTTTCATAGAGATGTTCTCCTTCCCGTTTGTACTCTATATTGAAAATAATACCATTTATAATAGTAGTCCTATGTAGAATGAGCGAAGATTTAAGCTGATTTTAATCCGATGTTAAGGTGAAAAGTGATTTAAAGGAGAAAAAAATCACCTTAACGAATTCATTAAGGTGATAAGGATATTACTCAGCAGGAGGAGTAAACGTACGTTTTTCCAATTCCGCATCTAACATAAATAGAGCGTTAGAGTCGCTTGTAATACGTTTTAGTTTTTGGATGATGCTGTCGAAAGAAGCTTCTTCTTCAACCTGTTCGTCAACGAACCATTTTAAGAATGTAATTGTCGCGTGCTCACGCTCATCCCAAGCGATATCGGATAAGTTGTAAATACGCTTTGTTACTTCACGCTCATGCTCAAGTGCGATCTCAAATGAGCTTAAAACAGATTCATATTCATTGTTAGGGTTTTCGAATCCAGTAATAATGGCGCGCTCTCCGCGATCATTAATGTAATTGTAAAGTTTCATTGCGTGGAAACGCTCTTCTTCTGCTTGTACAAGGAAAAAGTTTGCAAATCCATCATAGCTTTCTGCTGTGCAGTAAGCAGCCATTGCCATGTAAACATGGGCAGAGTAAAATTCAAAATTCATTTGGTCGTTAAGCGCATCGTGTAATTTAGTAGATAACATAAATTCTCTCCTTTGTATGTTGTCGGAACCATTATATCATAATTGATAAATATTCTCATTTGTTTTCGAAACGATTAGAAAGCTTCTCGACATGTGCCTCCATAATATCTTGTAAGTCTAAATCATATTTTTGAGAAAGGATAATGAGGTTTGCAAGTACATCTCCAAGTTCTTCTTTTAATTCAATTTTCAATTCTTCCACTTGTTTTACTTGTTCATCTGGGCGATCGCGTCCAATTTCAATGGCGCGTACAACTCGTGAAACTTCTCCTACTTCTTCTGTTAAGAAATTCAAGCGAATAAAAGAGTTATATTGTGACCAGCTTCGTTTTTCGTAAAATTCCTCAACCCATCTCTGAAATTCGGCAATATTCAATTCTTTCCCATCCCCTCAATATGTTGTACAATATTCATTGTATCATAACAATATATAGTTTTGGGGTGTAGGTATGAGAAAGATTTGTGTGTTTGCAGGTTCTAATTTAGGAGAAAGACCTGAATTTAAAGAGCAAGCAATTAAGCTTGGAGAAGTGCTTGTCCAAAATAATTGTGAACTAGTATACGGCGGTTCATGTGTTGGTTTAATGGGGGAAGTAGCCAATGAAGTGTTGCGCTTAGGCGGACGTGTCACTGGTGTTATGCCTCGTGGTTTATTTCGCGGAGAGATTGTTCATAAAGGATTAACAGAACTAATTGAAGTAGAAACAATGCATGAGCGCAAAGCAAAAATGGGAGAGCTTGCGGATGCATTTATTGCGTTACCAGGTGGCTACGGAACATTTGAAGAGTTATTTGAGGTTGTATGTTGGTCACAAATTGGAATTCATGACAAGCCAGTTGGATTATTAAATATTAAAAATTTTTATAGTCCAATTTTGCAAATGATCGATCGCGCGGCAGAAGAAGGGTTTATGAATCCATCGAATAAAGAGTTAATTGTTTCGGCGGATAATGCAGAAGAATTATTGCTCCACATGAAAAACTATAAGAGACCTGTTATGGGGAATAAGTGGAAGCAGTTATCATAATAAGATGAATAAAAAGAGGCATTCCGTTCATTTCGGAATGCCTTTAGATTTGTCTTTCATAGATTTCTTATATAAATGCCAGCCACCCCAACCACCAAGTATCGCGATACAGATAAGGAAAGGATAGCTTCCTACATCTACGTTTATGCCTAAAATATTGGCTATCATGAAAGTAATTCCAACAGCTAATGAAGCGAAAAATACTCGAATCAAATAGTCTTTCAACTGAACCACTCCCGTCATTTGATAGTGATAGTACCTAAATGATGAATTTGGAAAAGTATTGTCTAGACGTAACTATTAGAAGGCTATTTTCTATATTTTAACATAAAAACGGTTGAGATATATCGATATAATAATAAATCCCCTCAAGTGAATTGAGGGGATTTATTGACCGAGCCGCTTGCGCTTTTAATAGTATCCAGCTCCGGCGGCTAGAACAGTCGGTCGTTTCACTCCTGTTCTAAGCGAGCTGCTTCCGCTTTTAATAGTATTATTGATTCAAGAACGCACGTAGCATCCAAGCGTGTTTTTCTAGTTCTGTGTAGATGCCAAGTAGTAAGTCAGATGTCGTTTCGTCGTCAGCACCCTGCGCGATTTCCATACCTTTTTTCAGTTCGCCTAGCATCATTTGGTAGTCTTTCATAATTGCTTCGACCATCCCTTCTGCAGTCTCTCCGTAAGCCGCTTCTTGAACAGAAGATCGTTCTAAGTATTCTTTCATTGTCGCTACTGGTTTGCCACCAATTGCTAAAATGCGTTCTGCAATTTCATCGATGTGTCCAGCTGCTTCTGTGTAAAATTGTTCGAATTTCTCATGTAGTGTAAAGAATTGAGGTCCTTTTACATACCAATGGAAATTGTGTAGTTTTGTAAATAATACGTTCCAGTCTGCTACCTGTTTGTTTAATACTTCGATTACTTGTGTGTTCATATGATCAATCTCCTTTTGAGTTATTATATCTTTTATTAATTTATAATTATTATAATCTAGTAATTGATATAAATCAACCATTTACAAAGATTATTTTTGAACTATATAAATACAAATTGAAAAACGAGATAAAACCCTTCTTTTTAGGTGGGAGAGAGCATCTAACCATGCATAGAAGCGGTCAGATCCTTTTCCTGCCCCATACCAAGTAAAAACAAAGAGAGAAAACAAGTAGGGGTCACCTTTTGTTCTTCAAAGCAGCGACTTATATGTTGAAAAATCAAAATGGATTTATATAGATGTAATGTTGTATTGCAATATGTGTTTATTTTTCCTATATGGTGGCATACATATAGAAAAAGGGAATATAGAAAGGAGAATGGAGGGCAATGGAACTCCAGTTTCAAAACGTATATCAGCAAGCTGGAAATTGGTATGTGCTGGACTCAGAGTTTCCGTGGGATATTCAGCGGGTGAAAAATGATATATTTTCACTTATTGAGAAACGCGAAATTCCAGTTATTTTTTGCGATACGTGTGATACAAATAATGTGCTTGTAAACTTAGGAGAAGAGGAAGAAGAATTCTTATTTCCTTTAAGCGGTTTTTATCATAAAGAAAGACAAATGATTTTTATTTGTATGTGGGAACAATATGAACAAGTGCTCAAAACATTACTACATGAATTCAGGCATTCCATGCAACATGAGAAAAATGTATTATACATTGGAAAAGAAGCGTACGAAGCTCGTTGGATTGAAAAGGATGCCCGAGCATTTGCAGAGCGTAAAATGAATGAATATATGAGAAGAAAATTAGGTTAAGGCATAGTGATGGGGTGGTTGCTATGCTTTTGTTTATAACTTACTAAAATAAAGTTATTGACAATTTTAAAGTTTAGTTCTAAACTAAAGACATCAAGCAAGCGAGGTGATGGAATGAAAACAGAAGAAAGACTTGGGTTATTGTTATGGTTTCGTTTGTCACGCTTTTATAATAGGAGTGTCCGAGAGACAAATCAGCATTTGAAAAAATGGGGTTTATCTGCTGCTCAGTTTGATGTGCTAGCACAAATTGGAGGACAAGATCGATTAACACAGCAAGAGCTTGGGAAAAAGCTATTTGTTACAAAAGGGAACATCACGCAACTTATAAATAAAATGGAACAGCTCGGTTTTGTGAAAAGAGAGCAAGAAGGTACTGCGAAATATCTTTCGTTAACAGAAGAGGGAAGAGCTTTATATGAAGAGGTTGTTCCAACGCAGGAGATGTTTCAAGCAAAACAATTTTGTAAGCTGAATCGCGATGAGCAAAAACAATTATTAGAATTACTTCGAAAGTTATAATAAAAAATTTAAAATAAATATCTCGAATTCGAGATAACATGAGGTGAAGGATATGTTTAAAAAAGTTGATCATAAAAATATGGGAAGAGCAAATCACGGTTGGTTAAATACACATTTTCATTTTTCATTCGCAGATTATTACAATCGAGATAATATGAGCTTCGGGGCGCTTCGCGTGATTAATGATGATTTAGTAGCAGCACAAACAGGATTTGATATGCATCCGCACCGTGATATGGAGATTGTTTCTTACGTTGTAGATGGAGCATTAACACATCAAGATAGCATGGGGAACCGCGGCACAATTGAGCGTGGACATGTACAATATATGAGCGCTGGTACAGGTGTTTTTCATAGTGAACATAATTTAGGAAATGAGACATTACGTCTATTACAAATTTGGATTTTACCAGACCGCGTAGGACACACACCAAACTACGGTGAGTTCAAGTTTGATTGGAATAAACGTGAAAATAATTGGTTCCATATGGTATCTCCAATTGATGGTGGTGCAGCAATTGAGATTCATCAAGATACAAATTTATATTCACTTTCTTTAGAAGCAGGAAAAGAAATTAATTTCCCTGTTAGCGAAGGTCGTCAAGTTTATCTTGTGCAAATTGAAGGAAGTGGTGTTATAAATGGTGAGACACTTGTAATGCGTGATGCAGCAGAAGTAGTTGAAGAAGATATTCGTATTCAAGCAAAAGAGCAATCGCATTATATAGCGATTGAGATGAAAAAACAATAAAGAATGAAGGAAAAGGGAGTGTCTAACAAGATACTCCCTTTTTTGGAATAAATTGCAAGAAAACTGTTTCTCAATATTTTTTTGAAGGAAATATATATTTTTTTTCGAAATGTATAAAAGTGTTAAAAAAATTTTTGGGGAATGGGGAGTGTTAGATTGAAAAAGCAAGTCGTTTCATCAGCATTAGCTTTATCCGTTATCGTTGGAGGTTTTGGAGCATTTGGAGCAACAAAAACACAAGCGGAAGAACAGCAAATTCAATATCACCAAGAATTTAAAACACCAGCTTACATAGGTGAGGAATGGAAAGCGCCAGAAGGATTAGATAAAAAAGAAACAGTATTTCAATATTTAGAGAGTAAGAAGGATATGTTTAAATTAGCAGGAAATATTGACAAACATTTTAATATTGTCGGGGAAGAAAAGGATGCTGAATCAGGTACAACACATGTAAAGTTAGTTGAGAAACATAATAATGTTCCTGTATATGGATCTGATCAAACAGTTACACTTGATAAAGACAATAATGTAAAAGCGTTCTTCGGGCAAGTTATCCCGAATTTAGAAGATAAAAATATTCCAGCTACAGCTAGCATTACTGATGAGCAAGCGGTAGATGTTGCGAAAGCCGATATTGAGAAAGAAATTGGCAAAGTGGATAAATATGATGGTATTAAAAAAGATTTATATGTGTATGAAAAGGATGGGCAATATTACCTTTCATACCTTGTAAAAGCATCTGTTTCAAAACCAGCTCCAGGTTACTGGCATTACTTTGTTGATGCAACGAATGGAAATGTGATTGAGAAATATAATGCAATCGATCATATTACTGGTTTTGGATATGGCGTTCTAGGAAACAAGCAATCATTTGAAATTGCTCAAGATGAAAAAACAGGAGCATTTAACTTGTTTGATGGAAAACGAGGAAATGGTGTTCATACGTTTGATGCACAAAATATGGATGAGAACTGGTTTAATATTTTCTCACAATGGTTTGGATATACAGGTGAAGAAGTAGAAAGTAAATCAAAGTTTTTTGAAGATAAAGCGGCTGTTGACGCACATGTAAATGCAGGAAAAGTATATGATTATTATAAAAAGACATTTAACCGTAATTCTTTCGATAATAAAGGTGCAAGGCTGATTTCTACTGTTCACGTAGGAGAGAGTTGGAATAATGCTGCGTGGAACGGTGTGCAAATGATGTATGGTGATGGAGATGGAAAAACATTTATTCCATTATCTGCAGGCTTAGATGTTATTGGACATGAGTTAACACATGCTGTAACAGAGCATACGGCGAACCTTGTTTATAAAAATGAGCCAGGTGCATTAAATGAATCGTTATCTGATATTATGGGTGTAATGGTCGAGAAGAAAAGCTGGCAGTTAGGTGCTGACATTTATACACCTGGTATCGAAGGTGATGCACTTCGTTCTCTAAGTGATCCAGCATCTATTCCGAATCCATTAAAACCTGGTGAAGGTTACCCAGATCATTACAGCAAGCGCTACACTGGTCCATATGATAATGGCGGCGTTCATATTAACAGTAGTATTAATAATAAAGCTGCATATTTAGTGTCTGAAGGTGGCACTCATTATGGTGTGAAAGTAAATGGCGTGGGACGCGTAGCGACAGAAAAAATTTACTACCGAGCTCTTACAAAATATTTAACAGCAAACTCTAACTTTAAAATGATGCGCCAAGCTGCACTTCAATCTGCAGAAGATTTATATGGTAAAAACTCTAAAGAAGTACAAGCTGTAACGAAGGCTTATGATGCAGTTGGTGTAAAATAGCAAAATAGTATGTGTATCGTTCTTTAATGGATAAGCTACCTTATTTCCCCTGTAAAAGCTACAGGGGATTTTTTTTATTGCGTTTTACAAGGGATAAAAACTAAGAAGGATGTTTAAATAGAAAACATCCTTCTTAGCTTGTTATGTTTATGTGATGTTAATCGCGAATACCTAGCGCAATTTTTGCCATACGTGACATACGCTCTTTTGACCAAGGTGGATTCCAAACGACATTAACCTCTATTTCATTTACTTCAGGTACATTTGTTGATAATACTTTTTTGACATCCGACACGATTTGTCCGGCCATTGGGCAACCGATAGAAGTCATCGTCATTGTAATAACGGCATTATTATTTTCATCCGCTGTCACATCATATACTAAACCAAGATTGATAATATCTACACCTAATTCAGGATCGATAACAGCCTCTAAATTGGCATATAACTTCTCTTCGAATTCTTGCGACATGCACAACACTCCTAACATTAATGATATCCATTCTCATTATAAAGGAAATAAAATAAAGATGCAGTGAAATAGCTCACAGTGTTTTTTTAGAATCTTCCCTATACTGATTATAAGTATGTAGGAAGGAGCAAGATTGAAAATGAACTATGATGAAAATCCTTTTATTGTGATATGAGAAGTTACACGAGCTTGCGAATTAAAATGCTTGCATTGTCGAGCTGAAGCGCAGTATAGGAGAGATCCGAGAGAATTAACTTTTCTTGAGGGACAGAAATTAATTGATGAAATATATGAAATGAACCAGCCGATGCTAGTCTTTTCAGGCGGGGACCCGCTTATGAGAGAAGATATTTATAAGCTAGCAGATTATGCAGTGCAAAAAGGATTACGTGTTTCGATGACGCCTAGTGCGACTCCGAATGTGACGAAAAAGGCCATTCAAAAGGCAAAGGAAGTTGGACTTGCACGCTGGGCCTTTAGTGTGGATGGTGCTACAGCTGAGACACACGATCGTTTTCGCGGCACGGCAGGATCTTTTCAGCTTACGATGGATGCGATTCAATATTTAAATGAATTACAGATTCCTGTGCAAATTAATACAACCATTTCTAAGTACAATATTCATGAAGTAGAGGAGATGGCAACACTTGTTGAACAATTAGGTGGTGTGCTATGGAGCGTATTTTTCCTTGTTCCAACTGGAAGAGGAAATATAGATGATATGATTTCGCCGGCAGAACATGAACTTGTATTTCACAAATTATATAAAATAGGGAAAAAGGCTTCATTTGATATAAAGACAACGGCTGCTCAGCATTACCGGCGCGTTGTGATGCAGCAAAAAAATAATCGGGAAATTCGTTATGAAGATGCACTGTAAAATGGTTTAACTGGAAAAATTGATGGTTTAGGACGAGCACCCAAAGGAGTTAATGATGGGAATGGTTTTGTGTTTATTTCACACATTGGCGATGTATATCCTAGTGGATTATTACCGATTCAAGCTGGGAACGTGAAAGAGCAGCGTTTACGGGATATTTATCGTGATTCTCCAATTTTTCAAGCTTTACGTGATCCAGATAGCTATAAAGGGAAGTGCGGGAAATGTGAATACCGCTATATATGTGGTGGTTCGCGCTCTAGAGCGTATGCAATAACGGGTGATTATTTAGAAAGTGAGCCATATTGTGTATATGTACCGAAAGTTTTACGAAGAAAAATATGAAAATCCTATTGTGTTTTAAAAAAACATCATGTATACTTCTAATTAGTTGATAACGATTATCAATATCAACAAAACATTACTCTTCGTTATGTTGGTCATACCCCTTTTGACTGCGTAAGTCAGAGACAAAATGTTGAAATACCTTGTGTCCTATTCTACAGAATTATGGTAATCTCCAACCTCAACTTATATGCGTTAAGCATGCAAAAAGGATCCTATCCGTGAAAGGATCCTTTTTGCATTATTTTGTAGCAATTAATGTGTACAAACCAGGGATGCGTTCTTCAATTCCTTCTGGGGCTGAAGAAGGAAAGACCCATCGTTGGTGCGGACCATGCTCTTCAGTAAACTTTTCAATGTGCAGGTTCGCTCCGGCAACTTCTGTAATAATTTCTCCTAACGTCCAGCGACGAATTAGTGTTTTGGGTAGTGTTTCTTGCTTCGTTTTATCAAGTAGGCTGCTATAAGCAACAGTATCCTCAATAATTTCTTCAAAAAAATAATCTCCGTTTGCCTTAAATTTTGGATCGTCTGTTGCTAATAATTTTGTATAAAGGGGATGATAGTCACGAAGTATAAAAGTACCGCCATTTTTTAGTAGTCCCGAGATAAGCTGAAAAAGTGGTTTGAGATCTAAAAAGTAATGAAGTACACCTAATTCTAGCAACACAACATCGAATGATTGAGAAGGTGTTATTTCTAACACATCTGAAACGATATATTCAATAGATACTCCCGCGGCATCTGCTAGTTCAGTTGCATATTTTGCGTTGCTTTCAGAAATATCTACAACGGTTACGTCAGCGCCTAATAATGCGAATGCCACAGCTTTATTTCCTTTTGAGCCGAGTAAATTGATGATCCGTTTCCCTTGGAGATTCTGTATGTAAGGTAAGTAGTAGGCTACTTCACGAGCGGGATTTTGCATTAGTTTCTTTGCGTATTCCTGTGGAGTACCGTGCCGATTCGTCCACGCTTCATAAGCAGCTGCACTCCAGCCTTTTTTATTGGCGGTGCTTAATTGTTGTTGATTCAATGAAATCACTCCCTTTTCTGAACATATAAATATTCGGAAGGGATTTTATATTTCCTTTTTTTGAATGAAAGTTTGATTTTTCTGTATTTTAGTCGTAAAATACGTGTTATATATGAAAAGCGTTGAAAAGGAAAAGTAGAGTGAAACCATTCTTTCCAGAGAGCTTCGGAAGCTGAGAAGAAGCAAGAATGTTCATTTGAACAATGGCCTTTGAGCTTCGTCCTGAACTTATCAAATGGTAATAGTAGGCGGCGACGAGAGTTGGTTCTCGTTATCAAAATCACAGTATAAGAGCATACGATTGCTCCGTACTTGATGAGGTCAGTTATGTGAATAGCTGGCGAAATAAGGTGGTACCGCGACTGTTTATACAGCCCCGCCCTTATCTTTTTAAAAGATAGGGGCGGGGCTTTTTTATATTTAAAAGGAGGAATGTAAGGTGAGTATTTTTATTGGAGGAGCTTGGCCATATGCGAATGGATCTTTACATCTTGGGCATGTTGCGTCCTTGTTATCAGGGGACATTTTAGCGCGTTATTATAGAGCAAAAGGAGAGCGCGTTCTTTACGTATCAGGAAGCGATTGTAATGGAACACCGATTGCCATTCGGGCAAAACAAGAAGGGGTTACTGCAAAAGAAATTGCTGATTATTATCATGAAGAGTTTGAGCGATGTTTTCAGCAGCTTGGTTTTACGTATGATTGTTATACGCGTACAGATGCGCAGCACCATCATGAAACAGTACAAAAGATTTTCTTACGTTTATTAGAAGAAGGTTTTATTTATAAAAAGGTAGTGGAACAAGCATACTGCGAAACGTGTGCACAATTTTTACCAGATCGATATGTAGAGGGAGTTTGTCCACATTGTCATGAACCGGCGCGCGGAGATCAATGTGATGCTTGCTCGGCCATTTTAGATCCACTTGATTTATTAGAAAAGAAGTGTAAGCTATGTGGAAATACGCCAGCAGTTAAGGAAACAGAGCATTTCTATTTTGCATTGCATAAATTTCAAGAACAGATGAAAGATGTAGTAACAGCTGCAAAACAAAAAGGAATATGGCGTGATAATGCCATTCAATTAACGGAGCGTTACTTACAAGAAGGATTACAGGACAGGGCTGTATCACGTGATTTACCAATTGGAGTACCAATTCCAGTGAAGGGATATGAGGACAAGAAAATTTACGTGTGGATTGAAGCAGTTTCAGGTTATTATTCAGCAAGTAAACGATGGTCTGAAGAAACAGGGGAAGATGACGGGGAGTTCTGGAGTAGTAATGCGAAGACATATTATGTGCACGGTAAGGACAATATCCCGTTCCATTCTATTATTTGGCCAGCTGTATTATTTGGAATCGGAGAAAAGGCAATTCCTCGTCATATTGTATCCAATGAATATTTAACGGTCGAGAAACGGAAGTTATCAACAAGTAAAAACTGGGCTGTATGGGTACCTGATATATTAGAGCGGTATGATTCAGATTCGATTCGGTATTTCTTAACGATTAATGCACCAGAAAATCGTGATACAGATTTTTCTTGGCGAGAATTTATTTATAGTCACAATAGTGAGCTTCTAGGTGCATATGGGAATTTTGTGAACCGTACACTGAAATTCATTGAGAAGTATTATGACGGTGTAGTACCGAATAGAAAAGTAAATGTAGAGCTGAAAGCAAGAATAGAGGAATTATATCAGAAAGTAGGAGATGCAATTGAACAGGCTCATTTTAAAGTAGCGCTGGAAACAATATTTGAAACGGTGCGCTTTGCAAATAAATATTTTGATGAGCGAGCGCCTTGGAAACAAAGGGAGGAAGACCCTATTGCTTGTGAAGATACAATTTCTCATTGTGTATATTTCATTGTGAATTTTGCGCAGTTACTTGAGCCGTTTTTACCATTTTCTAGTGAAAGAGTGCGGGATATATTATCAATTACAAGTGTGAACTGGAAATGCGAAAATACATTGCCAGAGCGAATCAGTCATGTGCAGCCATTGTTTGAGCGAATTGATATAAAGCAAATTGAAACAGAGATAGAAAAGCTATACGGAGCATTAAAGTAAGAAGAGCACATGATGTGCTCTTTTTTTAGGCGCTTTGTTCCACGTTCCGTCTCTTTTCTCTTCGTGCTGTAAGAATTTGCGGTGTAAAAATACCAATCAATATAAAAATGATGCCGAGCCATTGCAATAGCGATACGATTTCATGAACAAGTGTAATAGAAGCGATGATTGCTGTTGGTAGTTCAGCAGCACCTAAAATCGTTCCAAGTACTGTTCCTACTTTTGGGACACCGATTGAGAAGCAAATAACTGGTACAATAACACCGAAAAATCCAAGGAAGAAAGCATATTTCCATAATCCAGCCTGCAAGGCACCGTCTGTTAAGAAGGTTGGAGGAAAGATTAAGCAAACAATCAGTGTAGCACTTGTTGTCATAAGGAAGCTTTTTGTATACGGTGGTACAGTTGTAGCAACGCGTCCACTAGCAAAGATATAAAAAGAAAAAGAGACAGCGGCTAATAGTCCAAAGATAATGCCTTTTGTAGAGAAGTTTTGTCCGAGCCCTTCAAACACGCCACCTGCAAATAATGTTCCGGCAAATAAAATGAGAATCGAGCTTACCTTTTCCCGGCTTGGTAACGTTTTGTTAGCGACGGCTTCAATGACAACCCCAATCCATGTAAATTGAAAAAGTAAAACAACGGCGATAGAAGCGGGTAATTCTTCTACAGAAATTGCGTAGAAAATTCCGGTCATGCTCATTGTTGTTCCGACAGCTAATAAAGAAAATGTTTGTTTTTTCGAGATGTTATGACGAGAGAAGAATAGAACAAGTAATAAAAGTCCAATCCAGCCAAATACATATTGTCCACCTAATAGCTCATGCGCAGAAAAACCATTCATAAAGCCGAGTTTGAAAATTGTCGAAAGTACGCCATAGCTGCAGGCGCCAAATAAAACTAATAATGAAAACTTAAATTTCTCCATAAAAATCCTCCTTTATAAATAAAAAACGCCCGCTGTCCAATAAAGGACAACGGGCGAACGAAACAGAGTAAAAACTCTACAAAATTCCGCCACTCACAAAAGGGTGTGAGTTTGGGTATAGAATAATTAAAAACTGATAGCTCCTTTTCTGCGCCATGCCAAGTGAACCAAAAAAAGAAAACGAGAGCAGGTTACAGTTTGTTCTTCATAGTCGCGACTTATACGCTTGAAAATCAAAGTAGGTCTGATTGTAGTTTATAGCAATCCCTTTTACATTTTCAATATAAAATACATGTAATGTTTTTCACAAGTCTTTGTGCTTCTTTAGAAGTTACGTGTATTCCATAAAATAAGAAGCTTTATAGAATTATCGGTGAGGAAAATGACGAAAAACGCTATTTTTTCATACATAATGAAGGAAAAATGAAAAAAAACGAAAATATATAATAGTTATTAGGGAATTTTGCATGAATATAGTTTATTTTGGTAGTTTCCTTACAAAAATGTAAGCTAAATGTAAGCTATTGTGATAGTTATTTCGACAATTTTTTTATACAATAATAATAACAGTTCGTACGTGATGGTGGATGCTGTAGATAAGAGCGAAAAGGAGAGATCGACATGGAATGGATTCATGAGTTATTTCAGCAATACGGTTATTGTGTAGTACTTTTTGGCTTGCTATTAGAGTATATTGCCCTTCCGTTTCCTGGAGAGCCAACACTAGCATACGCAGGGTTTTTGGCGCAAAAAGGAGATTTGCACTTACCTATTTTAATTATTTTGTCATTTATTGGTACAAGTGTTGGGATGACAATTCAGTACTTTTTAGGAAATAAACTAGGTATGCCTTTTGTACAGAAATATGGGAAGTATGTGTTTTTAACACAAAGAAAAATTGATTTAACAAGAATGTGGTTTGATAAATATGGATATTTCCTTATCTTTATCGGATTCTTTATTCCAGGCGTACGTCACTTTACAGGATACTTTGCAGGGATTATTAATTTGCCGTTCCGTCGCTTTGCAATGACGATTTACGCTGGTGCACTATTCTGGGTATCTTTCTTCTTAATTGGTGGTTATTGGTTAGGTGGAAACTTACATGATATTTTTGGATTGCTTGAACAGCACATTGGAAAAATTATCTTCGGAGTCATCGTTATTGTAGCGGTTACGTTAGGCGTTCGTTTCCGTAAACAATTAAAACGCGTATTTGTACAAAGTGTAAATTAATATGGAATCCATTCTATGTCGAAAATTGGAAGAACAGTGCGAGCGAGCACTGTTCTTTTTTATTGAAATCTAGCTCCATCCCCTCACATTCTGAGCGAGCCGCTTATGCTTTTTATCCTAAAATCCCCGCCTCAAGATTCAGAGAGAAATAGGGAAGCTAGGTGGGGGTAGTTCAATGTATGTTCCATTTTGCTTTTATTTTACCTGTAAGGTTTTCACCGGTAACTACAATATAATAGGTTCCTGTTTTTGTTGCTGCGAGTTGATAAGTATCTGTATTTATTTCGGAAACAGGTACGTTTTTGTTAAATTCACTAGCAAAGTGGAGACCATGACCATAGCTATTATTTCCCCCAACTAAAAATTGAACATTCATTTCAATAATTGCTCCCTCTTTAGCATAAATAGGGATTTTATGTTTCCCATTAAAATAGGAGAAGGTTGCTTCAAATTCATTTTCTGTCGTGTGTTCCACCCATTGTTCCTTCTTTGTAAAATCGATTGCTGCAATTGTAATAAATAAAATGGGAATGAGAATAGGGATACTATAGCGAAACCATTTTGCTTTTTGAGCGATATATGTGCATAAGTAAAAGAAAAGAGCACATATTGCTCCAATTGAACCTGCAATGAAATAGATGATAAATGGATCGCTACTAAACAACGGAAAAGGAAGAAAAAATAGATAACCAAAAATGATATACAGTAATGCTTTTTTTGTAATGTTTGTTTGTTTTAGAGCGAGTTTATCAATAATGAATGAGCACAAAATAGCATAGCAAAAGAGAGCATAGAACCAAGGGTTATACAGTAATGCAGATAATAACGCTGAGAGTTTATAGAAATCAAAGCTATCTTGTATAAAGAAAAAAAGTATAACAGAAAAAGAGAGAAAACAGGCGGCACAAAGTTTGATGAGAAGATCAGAAAAAATCTTTTTTTTATCCATAGTTCACCTCGCATATTATGTGTTTTAAATATATTAGATAGAACTTTTTAATATGAATGCATAATTATTTTTGATACATATCAATGTCAAAATGGAAATTATAATTGATAAAAAAGAGGCTGGAAGATTTATCTTCCAGCCTCTTTTTATTAAGAATTGCTCTCGATTCCTCGGCTATTCTCTTCTTCAGAATCTTGCAATAGGTTAAATACATCTGCCAAGCAAAAGGCGATAAACCAAGTCCAAAGACCGTGGAAGACAGCTGAGCTTAATTGAAGTGGTAATGTATAGTTTGTCATTGAGTAGGAAATACATCCCCCAACGATTCCGATCATTGTTAATAGCATTGTTTTTTGTGCATTTTCTTCTGGATTAAAGAGGAAAAAAATGTATCCGCCTAATATTGAAGCGCTTACAGCGGATTCGATTCCATTAAAAATGATATGTTCTCCAAGCTGAATGTTTGTCCAGAAGCAAATCATGCCTCCAATGATAGCAAACAGGGCAGCTACCATGTACCGTATATGCTGATTCATATGTTCATCTCCTTATGTAATAAGATGATTTGGAAGTCAAAAAGGTAGGTATAGTAAGTAAATAGAAGTTAATTTTAATTGTGTGAATCTTTTTGATAAAAGATTAATAGAAGAATAACTAAGATGGTTGTCTTTTTTTTTTACGGTGTGACAATTATAACTGAAATATACCTGACTTCTCATTTCTTTTTTTGTAAGTCTTACTGTATTATAACATATTTAGCTTAATAATAATAGAATTATCTGATTTTGTAATAAGTGTAAAATAATTTTAAGAAATAAAGTATATGGATTAATATTCCATTTTATTGTACAATTAATTTAATTGAATTTTTAGTTAATTTAAAAGGGAGGGCATTAGATGGGGACACAAAAGCAGCATATCATAGTTACACCTACGAAAAGTATAGGCATTTCTTTAGTATTAACGTTTTTGTTTGGTTCTTTTGGAATGTTGTATTCAACAATTATTGGTGCAATTATTATGATTATTATTGAGTTAATTGTTGGTATTGTAACATTTGGTATAGGGCTTTTTGTTACACATTTTATTTGTATGGTTTGGGGAGCAATTGCCGCTCATAATTACAATCAAAGATTATTGAGTGGAACGAATACTTATACATCATAATTTAGCTGGCATAAGTAATTGATATGAACGAACATGCCGGCCATTGGTAATGAGGTAAAAAAAGACGCAAGGAATTGTAATTCCTTGCGTCTTCTTATATTCGTTTGAAACGTCCAACGATTTCAACGGTTTCTGTAATATTCATAAACGCATGATTGTCTACATGACGAATGATACGCTTTATTTCTCCTAATTCGTAACGAGTTACGACAGTATAAATCATTTTTTTCTTATGGTTGGTATAGCCACCGACAGCGTCTACCATTGTTACGCCACGTATGCCGTGATGCAGTAGTGCGCTTTTAATTTCCTCGCCTTTTTCTGTAATTGTCATTATCGTTAATTTAATGTGTTTTGTATGCACAGCATCGATTACCTTGCTGGCAACAAAACGGCTAATTAACGTGTACAGTGTAATGTCCCATCCGAAAATAAAGCCAGCGACAACAAGTAAGGCTAGGTTGAAGCCAAAAATAATGGCACCAATTGAAATGTCTTTATATTTCGCTACAATCAATCCAACAACATCAAAACCACCAGTGGATGATGCAAATCGGAATATAATTCCGGATGCTGCACCACAGATAACACCACCAAATACAGATGAAAGTAAAATGTCATTCGAAACTTGATGTACTGGGATAATGTTCATGGCTGCAGATGATACTGCCACGAAGTAAGCTGTTAAGAAAGTTGTTTTCTTCCCTAAGTAAAAATGACTTAGAACAAGTAGTGGGATGTTTAATAAAAAGATAAGTGCACCGATATTATAATGCATTAAATAACCGATAATCATCCCCACACCAGCGAAACCACCGCTAATCATATTATGCGGGATAAAAAACATATTCATTGAAATAGCATACAAAATGGAAGCTATAAAAATAACAATCAACTGTATTACAAATTCT
>Ga0102589_1001651_pt1 | contig 29067 bp, 31 predicted proteins | sample AraplaMF_Col_mLB_FD_76858 | JGI IMG/M metagenome (GOLD analysis project Ga0102589, IMG submission 76858) | Arabidopsis root microbial communities from the University of North Carolina, USA - plate scrape MF_Col_mLB | ecosystem: Host-associated > Plants > Roots > Endosphere | place: USA...
TACCTTGGGATATGAAAGCATTATTTGCGACAAAAGTAGGTCTGCAAATTGCTGAACAAACACCATTTATTGGTAAGCAAGTAAAAACGTTAATTGCAGGTCATCCGGAAATCATCGGTGCACAAACACTAACTCGTTTCTTCGCAATTCATGTATTCTTCTTACCTGGTGCTTTACTTGCTCTTATGGGTGCGCACTTCATGATCATTCGTAAGCAAGGTATTTCAGGTCCACTATAAGATTTAGTGCATGGGCTTTAGTAAATAGCTAAAGTGTGTCGAAATAAAGGAGGGAGAACATGCATCGCGGTAAAGGAATGAAATTTGTAGGTGACTCACGTGTACCTGCAATGGCAGGTCGTAAAGCGAATATTCCAAAAGATTATTCTGAGTATCCTGGGAAAACTGAAGCATTCTGGCCAAACTTCTTATTAAAAGAGTGGATGGTAGGAGCAGTTTTCTTAGCTGGATTCTTAACATTAACAATAGCACATCCATCTCCACTTGAGAGGATTGCAGATCCAACTGATACTGGTTATACACCACTACCAGACTGGTATTTCTTATTCTTATATCAATTCTTAAAATATAGCTTCGCTTCAGGTGATTATAACGTATTAGGTGCTTTCGTAATTCCTGGTCTAGCGTTTGGTGGTTTATTATTAGCGCCATTTTTAGACCGTAGTACAGAAAGAAAACCTTCTAAACGTCCTTTGGCTACTGGCTTTATGTTACTTGGTTTTGCAGGGGTTATTTATTTAACATGGGAAGCAACTGCTCACCATGATTGGAAAAAACAAAAAGAGCAAGGTAAAATCCGTGCCTTTGTTGAACTGAATAAAGAAGATCCTGCATATAAGCTATTACAAAAAAATACATGTGTATCATGTCATGGTGATAACCTAGAAGGTGGAGCGGCTGCGCCTAGTCTTCAAAACTCTGGTTTAAAACCTGAAGAAATAGCAAAAATTGCAAAAAACGGTCAAAAAGCAATGCCAGCTGGCGTATTTAAAGGTACTGATGAAGAACTGAAAATCTTAGCTGAATTTGTTTCAAAAGCTGGTCAAGCAGAATAATAAAGAAGAGTCGAATTTTCGACTCTTTTTTTATATTTAATACATATCTTATACTGAAATAATAACATGTCTGATAGGTCTTTTGTCATTGGAATTGTGAACTTTGTGTTATAAAATAAGTATAGTCATAAAGTACAAATGAAAGTGAAGTGTGAATATGAACATTATTTACAGTTTAATGAGGCTACGTTCGAGTTTAATTGCCTTATTCATAGTAAATGTACTTGGAACAATTTATGGCTATTACTGGTACAACTCTCAATTAATTGAGACACCGAACTGGTTAAGGATTGTTGTTCCAGATAGCCCAACAGCATCTCTCTTTTTTTGTTTTGTTTTATTACTATGGATATTTAAAAAACAAAATGGATTAATAGAAGCATTAGCCTATGTAAGTTTAGTTAAATATGGTATTTGGGCAGTTGCGATGAATGGAGCAGTTTTATATATTGATCATGGACTTGATATGACTGCTTATATGTTAATCTTTTCCCATGGCTGCATGGCACTGCAAGCGATTCTCTATGCTCCAATGTTTAAAGTGAAAAAATGGCAATTAGCGCTTGCTAGTATTTGGATTTTACAGGATTTAATATTTGATTATGTATTTGGAACAATGCCTACATATCATATGCTTGGATTTTACCAAGATTGGATTGCATTATTTACTTTTTGGTTATCAATATTTGTTATTTTAATTGCTTATTTCCAGTTAATTTTTAAAAATAGAGCTTCGATCTGATCAGTTCTATTCTTGTCCGTCCTCTCATAATTATTAGTAGTTATGAGGGAGGGATTTGATGAAAAAATTAATAGTGGGGATCAGCATTTTTTTTATTTTCTTTTCATTTAATCATCAAAAAAGTCTAGCTAAAATAGATTCAGAAACAACGCTAATTGAAAAATCACTTTCTTTAGTTCAAGAAGGTGACTATGTTCATAGTGCAAATCTTATTGAGCAATTTGAAGTAAAGTATATGGAAAATGCAAAAAAGAATCAGGATTTTACACCAAAAGATTTAGAAACAATTTCAGTTACATTCCAAAATGCTTTGCAATCATTAGAAAATGATGCCGGTGATTCACAAGAAAAAATTGCAAAAGTACTCGGATTAAGACTATTAATTGACGCAAGGGAAACATCTATTCAACCGATGTGGAAAGAAATGAAAAATGCAGTTATGACACCTTTACATAACATGGATTCAGCATATGAAAGAGGCGATACGGAAGCATATGATGTTCAACTGAATCAATTTTTACACCAATTTGAGATTATTTATCCAAGCCTATTAAGCGATCTCTCGTATGATGAAGTAAAGAAAATCAATTCCCTCGTTTCATTTTTAGAAGATTATCGTGTAAACAAAGAAGCTTTACCTGCTTTTAGTCAAAAATTAGATCAAACTCAAACAGAGTTATCAATGATTTTTGAACAAGGAAACTCAATTTTTCCACCAGCAACATTTTGGACATTATTTACGACAGGTGGTATTATCGTCGGTACTCTTTGTTATGTGGGATGGAGAAAATATATAGGAGAGCGGAATAAAAATAAAAAGCAAAGAGAGCATAATGATTGACAAAATTCTAGTTTAATCATTACAATATCCTAAAATATCTTTCTTTGGAGGAATAGTAATGGGCTTTATAATTTACTTTCTGATTGTGCTAATCATACCGATTTATGCACAATTTAAAGTGAAATCTACATTTAATAAATATGCAAAAGTAAGCTCTACATCAGGCATGTCAGGTGCAGAAGTAGCAAGAAAAATTTTAAATGACAATGGATTGTTTAATGTTGCAGTAGAAGAAACTCGTGGATATTTATCAGATCACTATGATCCACGTGCCAAAGTAGTTCGATTATCATCAGCTAATTATCATGGGCATACAGTTGCAGGTACTGCTGTTGCAGCGCACGAAGTAGGCCATGCAATCCAAGATGCAAAAGATTATGGCTTCTTAAGATTTCGACATTCATTAGTACCAGTCGCAAATTTTAGCTCAAACTTTTCTTGGATCTTTATCTTAATTGGGATCATTTCTCAGGCATCAGGGATGTTATTAGTAGGTATTCTCCTTTTAGTACTTGGTGTTTTATTCCAAATTGTAACTTTACCAGTTGAATTTAACGCATCAAGCCGAGCATTAACTCAACTGACAACAAGTGGGATTATTAATTCGAACGAAAATGTATATGCAAAACGTGTTTTAAATGCGGCAGCATTAACATATGTAGCAGCAGCAGCTGTAGCGGTAATAGAGTTATTACGTTTAGTATTAATCTACACAGGAATGCAAAATGACGAAGATTAATGCAAAAAAGAGGTTCTTAAGCAATTGCTAAGAACCTCTTTTTTTTATGGGTGAATCGGTACTTTATTTTCATCAAGTGTAAAGCCTTCACCTAATACATCGTGAACTTCCGTTACAGCAACAAAAGCATGAGGGTCAATATCTTGAATAATATTTTTTAAATGAACTAATTCATTTTTTGGAACGACACAGAATAAAACATCTTTACTTTCACCAGTAAATGTACCAGTACCTTTTAAGTAAGTTGCTCCACGTTCCATCTCTTTCATAATACGGGCAGCAATCAAATCATTTTTATCTGATATAATATTTGCTCCACGAGCAGCATAAGCTCCTTCTTGCATGAAGTCGATAATTCTTGCTCCGACGAATACAGCAACTAATGTATACATTGCTTCATAAGCTTTTAAATATGTTAATAATGATAATGTGATTACAACAAAGTCGAAAATAAACATTGTTTTACCCATATTAACGCCTTTGTATTTATAAACCAGTCGAGCAATGATATCAACACCGCCTGTTGTACCACCGAATCGGAAAATGATTCCAAGTCCAACTCCGATAAATACACCAGCAAATAAAGAAGCTAACATTAAATCTCCGTGTACATCAATTGTAAATGGAAATTTCTCAAATAATTTTAAGAAAAATGAAACTGCAACTGTTCCAATAATTGTATAGAGCATGGTAACTGTTCCAAGTAATCTCCATCCAATAAAAAATAATGGAATATTTAACGCTAAATTTGAAATCCATACAGGAATATGTAGTTTTGCTAAAAGAATTAAGTTAATCCCTGTGAATCCTCCTTCAGCTAGGTTGTTTGGAATATTAATATTCAAAATACCAAAAGAAAAAATTGCAGAGCCTAAAAGAATAAAAAAGATATTACGTAACTTCAAATTAAAAATCATAAACTTCCTCCATACTAATTAAAATCACCCTAAACTCTTATTTTTATCTTATCTTGTATTTTTTTCAAGTAAAATAATATATAATTTGTCAAAATGTGGTCATTTCGATAAGATTTAGTTGAGGAGTTGATATTAGTATGCACGAAAAAACGATGAAAGAAATGCAAAATGAAGTAGATACATATATTGGACAATTTAAAGAGGGTTATTTTAGTCCTTTAGCAATGATGGCTCGTTTAACTGAAGAAATGGGTGAATTAGCTAGAGAAATTAATCATACATATGGTGAAAAACCAAAAAAGAGTTCAGAAAAAGAAAAACTAATTGAAGAAGAGTTAGGCGATGTATTATTTGTAATGATTTGTTTGGCTAATAGTTTAAATATTGATTTAGAAAAAGCCCATGATATGGTTATGAATAAATTTAATACTCGAGATAAAGATCGTTGGACAAGGAAGGATTGAATCGTATGGAGAAAGTAATTCGCGTAGTTTTGGCAGGACCAAGAGGGAAAATGGGTACGGAAGCACTTCAGTTAATCGAGAGAACTGAGCATTTTGAACTTGTTGCAGCAGTTGATTATAAATATGGCGGGGGGACTGTTCATCAGTTTTATCCGCAATACAAAGGTGAAGCGGCTGTTTATGAAACATTAGCAGAATGTATTGAAAATGAGAAATTTGATGTTTTAGTTGATTTAACTACGCCTGAAATTGGCAAAAAACATGCATTTTTATCATTGAAAAATGGCATCCGTCCTGTAATCGGTACGACAGGATTTACGAATGAGGAGTTAGCTGAATTAAAAGAACTAGCATCTCAAAATGGTTTAGGCTGTATTATTGCGCCGAATTTTGCAATTGGCGCAATCTTAATGATGAAGTTCTCTGCAATGGCTGCTAAATATTTTAAAGACATCGAAATCATTGAGCTTCATCATGATCAAAAATTAGATGCACCATCTGGAACAGCACTTAAAACTGTACAAATGATCGAGGAAGCACGAGAATATAAACGACAAGGTCATCCAAATGAAGTTGAAACTGAAAAAGGAGCAAGAGGTGCAGATCTGAATGGCATGAGAGTACATAGTGTAAGATTGCCTGGCTTAGTTGCTCATCAGCAAGTTCTATTTGGCGGCGACGGCCAATTATTAACAGTCCGTCACGATTCTATGAATAGAGCATCCTTCATGTCAGGTGTAAAAGTTTCAATTGAAGAAGTTATGAAGCTTTCTGAACTTGTATATGGCTTAGAAAATATTATGGATTGACGTACATTCTTCTTTTTCAGATCAATTGCCATCTAAACCTATTGAACCTGGTTTACGGATGACTATGTAATGTATACCAATACCCATTGCGACGAACAACTACAGCAAAGGCAATTGGAAAATTTTTATGTTAGTTTGGAAGCGAGTGAATAAATTGGATTATTTTGATGTGTTAGCTTTTGGTGCTCATCCTGATGATGTTGAAATAGGGATGGCAGGGACAATTGCGAAACTAACAAGGTTAGGATATAAAGTTGCAATCTGTGATTTAACAGAAGCAGAACTTTCCTCAAACGGAGATACAACAACAAGAAGAAAAGAAGCGGAAAAAGCGGATGAAGTACTCGGGGTAAAAAAACGTTTCAATTTGTCATTACCTGACAGAGGTCTTTATTTACATGAAGATGCCATTAAGGAAGTCGTTCAATTAATTCGCATGACGAAACCGAGTATTGTATTTTCTCCGTATGAAATTGATCGTCACCCAGATCATGGTAATTGTACAAAAATAGTTGAAGAAGCAGTTTTTTCTGCGGGCATTCGAAAATACAATGCAACATCAAATTATGAAGCCCATAAAGTCAAAAATGTGTTCCAATACATGATTAATGGTTTCCACAAACCGAATTTTATCGTTGATATTTCAGAAACAATACATGATAAACAATTGGCTTTAGAAGCATATGAAAGTCAATTTACCCCTGGTGAATCTGGTGTCGTTACACCTTTAACAAATGACTATGTAAATAGTGTGATAGCTAGAGAAAAGATGATTGGAAAAGAAGTAGGTCTTTCATATGGTGAAGGGTTTATGAGTAAAAAACCTCTTTTGCTTAATGCTGATTGGCTTCTTTAAGAACGAATACAGAGAAGATTATTAGGAGAGATAAAATGAAGTTAAAAATAGGGATCACATGTTATCCTACTGTTGGTGGTTCTGGGGTTATCGCTACTGAACTAGGTAAATTATTAGCGGAGCAAGGACATGAGATTCATTTTATTTCATCAAGTATGCCTTTTCGATTAAATAAAGTAAATCCAAATATTTACTATCACGCTGTAGAAGTAAATCAATACTCGGTATTTCAGTACCCTCCGTATGATTTAGCTTTAGCTAGTAAAATGGCTGAAGTAGCGAATCGTGAAAAATTAGATATTCTACATGTTCATTATGCAATTCCTCATGCAGTTTGTGCTTTCTTAGCAAAACAAATGATCCATCATGAGGTGAAAATCGTTACAACATTACATGGCACGGATATTACAGTACTAGGTTATGATCCGTCTTTAACAGAACTAATTAAATTTGGAATTGAAAAATCTGATGCAGTTACTGCTGTTTCTAACGATTTAATTCAACAAACAAATGAACTAGTTAGTCCGGATAAGGATATTCAAACGGTTTATAATTTCATCGATGAAAGAGTTTACTATAAACGGAATTGTCGTGCATTAAAGGCTGAGTACGGAATAGCAGAGCATGAAAAAGTTATTATTCATATTTCTAATTTTAGACAAGTAAAACGGACAAAAGATGTTGTAAATGTTTTTAATTTAGTTCGAAAAGAAATCCCAGCTAAACTTCTATTAGTTGGTGATGGGCCAGAGCTTTCAGTGCTTTGTAAATTAGTAAATGAACTTGGCATAGAAAAAGATGTTTTATTTTTAGGGAAACAAGAAAATGTTGAAGAATTATTATCGATGAGTGATGTGAAATTGTTATTATCTTCAAAAGAAAGCTTTGGTCTTGTCCTTTTAGAAGCAATGGCTTGTGGCGTACCTTGTATCGGTACAAGAGTCGGTGGAATTCCTGAAGTGATTGAACATGGTGAGAATGGTTATCTTTGTGATTTAGGAGATATCGAACAAATTACTTATCACACACTAAATTTACTAAAGGATGAAGAACTGCACCAGAAAATTTCTAAACGTGCAATTGAACTAGTAAAGGAACGATTCCATTCATCTCAGATTGTTTCACAATATTTATCAATCTATAAGAATTTATTAGGGCTGAATTGACCATGAATATATTTGAGAATGCAAAGCCAATCTTAACAAAATTAATCGAAAAGGGATTTGAAGCGTATTTTGTTGGAGGTTGTGTAAGAGATAAATTACTTAACAAAGAAATTGGTGATATCGATATTGCAACTTCCGCATTACCAGAAGAGGTAATGAGTATTTTCACAAAAACTGTGCCTACTGGTCTACAGCATGGCACAGTTTTAGTCATTGAACAGAATGAGTCCTATGAAATTACAACATTTCGTACTGAATCAACTTATGAAGACTATAGAAGACCTTCGGAAGTTATTTATGTAAAATCAATCCTGGAAGATTTGAAACGAAGAGATTTTACGATGAATGCAATCGCAATGGATGTAGAAGAAAACTATATTGATCCGTTTAACGGTGAAGAAGCGATCAATCAGAAATTAATACAAGCTGTAGGTAATGCAAACGAAAGATTTCATGAAGATGCCCTACGGATGATGAGGGGAATTCGTTTTGTCAGCCAGTTAGACTTTTCAATGCATAGTGATACGTTTCTTGCGATTCAATCGAATTGTTCATTAATCGAAAAAATTGCGACTGAACGTATTAGTGTAGAATTTGAAAAAATGCTAATTGGAAAATCACCAAAGAAAGCTATTCAATTATGTATAGATACGAACTTAATTGAGCATCTACCGAACTTACAAGAAGGCAAACAAATTTTTACGAAAATACATACGTTACCTATTGAAAATTTGAAGACAATAGAAGAATTCTGGGCATTGATCCTATTGGTTGGAAATTTTGATCAACCAGAGTCTATTCTTCGTAATTGGAAAATGTCGAATGAACGAATAAAACAGATTATGAGGTTGTATTTATTGTTGAAAAATGAAGAGGTAGTGTGGAGTCAATCGAATTTATACAAAACTGGATTAGAATACGCGATCAAGTATGAGCGATTACAAATCGTTTTAGGGAATATTGCGAATAGAAGAACTGAACAATCATTAACAGATCAATTCAAACATTTACCAATCCATTCAAAAGCTGAATTATGTTTTACAGGTAATGATTTATTAAAATGGACAAATGAAAAAGCTGGACCATGGTTAAAAGAAGTGATTAGTGAAATCGAAATGCTAATTGTAGAACAAAAATTAACCAATAACCAACCTGCGATAAAGGAGTGGTTTCAAACGTGGCATCAAAAGTAAAAGAACAAATCATACAACTATTCACGGAAAATCATGACAGGTATTTATCAGGACAATATTTAAGTGATAAATTAGGAATTTCACGTACCGCAATTTGGAAATACATGAAAGAGCTACAAGAAGAAGGTATTGAAGTAGAGGCTGTTCGTAAAGTTGGATACAAAATAATTGGAAAATCTGACCGTATGACTTCTACTGATATCCAACTTGGGTTAGAAACTAAAAAATTTGGTCGACAAATAGTCTATCAAGAAGAGGTTAATTCTACTCAAATAATTGCCAGTGAATTGGTAATGAATGATGCACCAGAAGGTACAATCGTGGTTGCTGAGAGACAATTAAAAGGTCGAGGCAGACTACAAAGAAATTGGGTCACATCAGATGGGAAGGCAATTGCAATGAGTTTGATTTTAAGACCTTCAATCTCCCCGAGAGTTGCTCCGCAGCTTACTTTGCTGACAGCGGTTGCGATTGCATCTGCGATTGAAAAAGTAACGGGAATTCATCCAAATATAAAATGGCCAAATGATTTATTAATAAATAAGAAAAAGGTTTGTGGAATCTTAACAGAGATGCAAGGTGATGCAGACTGTATAAAAAGCGTCGTAATTGGGATTGGAATCAATGTTAATCAAGTTGAGAGCGACTACCCATTAGAGCTATCTGATATTGCAACTTCTTTAAGAATTGAAAAAGGACAACCATTTTTGCGTGCCAAATTAATTCAGGTCATATTAGCCGAATTTGAAAAGTATTATGAAATTTTCCTAGAAAAAGGTTTTAAACCGATAAAAATTCTATGGGAAAGCTATGCGATCTCACTAGGGAAACAAATAAAGGCGACGACATTGACAGAAGAAATCATCGGACAAGCAATTGGTATCACTGATGAAGGTCAACTATTAATTGAAGACCCGGCTGGTGTAATCCATACCATTTATTCGGCAGATATATCATTTAATAAATAATTCTAGTCGTTTTCTCGATAAATTGTTATAATATGGATTGAAATGGGTGGTATCCTAATAGGAACTACACCAAGCAATACCCTTTATTATAAAAATGTGTCTGCCTTGATCCAATATTGGACTGGGACAGAGGAATGAGATGGTTTACAATTTTCCTTTGTTCTCACCTGAGCAAAGGTTTTTTATTGTAGCCCCCACTTCCTCTTCATTCAAAAGGAGGAAACGAGATGAAAACAACGAAGGATTTTGTATCAATGAAGGAAAACAAGGATCCAATCGTAATGATTACAGCTTACGATTATCCATCAGCTTTATTAGCTGAAAAAAGTGAAGTAGATATGATTTTAGTAGGAGATTCACTTGGCAATGTGGTTTTAGGATATGATTCAACAATCAAAGTTACGGTTGATGATATGATTCATCATTCTAAAGCTGTTAAACGAGGAGCGAAAAATACTTTCATCGTAACTGATATGCCGTTTATGTCTTATCATGTTTCAAAAGAGGAAGCGTTAAGAAGTGCAGGCAGAATCATGCAAGAAGGGGATGCGCATGCTGTAAAGCTTGAAGGTGCTGATGAGCATGTATTAGAAGTTATTAAAGCATTAACTGCTGCTGGTGTTCCCGTCGTTGCTCACCTAGGTTTAACGCCTCAGTCAGTTGGCGTTTTAGGTGGATATAAAGTTCAGGCACGAGATTCTGAAAGTGCAATGAAATTGTTTAATGATGCAAAAAAATGTGAAGAAGCAGGCGCATTTGCAATCGTGTTAGAATGTATTCCAAAACAAATTGCAAAAGATATATCACATGATTTATCAATTCCGACGATTGGTATCGGTGCTGGAGTTGAATGTGATGGTCAAGTACTTGTTTATCATGATTTAATAACATACGGTGTTGGTAAAGTAGCAAAATTCGTTAAACAATATGCAAATGTTTCAACGACAATCGAAAATGCAATTGCATCATATGTTCAAGAAGTAAAAGCTAAACAGTTTCCAGATGATAAACATTCTTTCACTATGAAAGAAGAACAGTTAAAGGCATTATACGGGGGAAGTTCGCAATGAAAGTTTTTCATAAAATAAAAGATTTACGAGATGAACTGAAATCTCATCGAAAAAGTCAAACAATCGGATTTGTTCCAACAATGGGTTATCTTCATGAAGGTCATGTAACTTTGTTAAAAGAAGCTCGAAGAAAAAATGACGTTGTTGTATTGAGTATATTTGTGAATCCAACTCAATTTGGACCAAATGAAGATTTTGATCAATATCCAAGAGACTTTGAAAGAGATGAAAAAATTGCAAGTAATGCTGGGGTAGATTACCTATTTTATCCAACAGTTGAAGAAATGTACCCAAATGAATTAAAATCTACAATGAAGGTAACGAAACGAGTTAATGTACTTTGTGGCGAAAAGAGACCAGGACACTTTGACGGGGTTGCATTAGTCGTTACTAAGTTATTTAATATTGTTGGTCCGGACGATGTTTATTTTGGGTTAAAAGATGCTCAACAAGTTGCGGTGATTGAAGGCTTGATTGAAGATTATAATATACCAGTAACTTTAAACGCAATTCCAACTGTAAGAGAAGAAGATGGATTAGCAAAAAGTTCTAGAAATATTTATTTAAGTGAAAAAGAACGTTTAGAAGCGCCATCCTTATATAAAAGCTTACAAAAGGCCGTAGAGGATATTAAAAATGGAAAAGATAATGTAGAGCAACTAATTGAACAAATTGCTCAAACAATAAATAAAGAAACGTCTGGCACGATTGATTATATAAATGTTTATTCATATCCTAATTTAGAAAAAATAGATACAATCAATGGAAAAATCATCATAGCAATTGCTGTGAAATTTTCAAATGCACGATTAATTGATAATATAATCGTTGATATTTGATCGTATGTAGGGGGAAAAATAGATGATTCGTACAATGATGAGAGCAAAACTTCATAGAGCTACTGTTACAGAAGCAAATTTAAATTATGTTGGTAGTATTACAATTGATGAAAATTTAATGGATGCAGTAGATGTTCGTGAAAATGAAAAAGTACAAATTGTAAATAACAATAATGGTGCTCGACTTGAAACTTACGTAATCCCAGGGAAACGTGGAAGTGGAGTCATTTGTTTAAATGGTGCGGCAGCTAGACTTGTTCAAGAAGGCGACAAAGTAATCATTATCGCATACGGCCAAGTTGAAGAAGAAAAGCTTGATCAACATGTACCAAATATTGCAATTTTAAATGATAACAATGAAATTGTCGAAATGATTGGTAAAGAAATAGCAGGGACAATTAAGTAATGGAAATCCCCTCTTTTTAGGGGATTTTTTTGTATTGTTTAATTTGTTTTATGCAAAATAATCACAATAGAGAAAATGGAGGTGGCAAAAAATGAATAAGTTTGTTGTAGTTGACCTAGAAACGACAGGTAACAACAGTAGAGGTCAAGATCGAATTATTCAAATTGCAGCCTTTGTACTTGAGAACGGAGAAGTAATAGAGCAGTTTTCTAGTTTTATCAATCCGCTTATTGAAATTCCAACCTTTATCAGTGAGTTAACGGGAATACATAAAGATATGGTGTCACATGCACCACAATTTGAACAAATCGCAGAAGAATTATATCCAATTTTTGAGGATGCATACTTTGTCGCTCATAATGTTCATTTTGACTTAACATTTTTACAAAAAGAATTCGAACGGGTTGGTCTCCCAAAAATTCATCCTTTATCAATTGATACAGTTGAATTGACGAGAATTTTATATCCAACATTATCAAGCTATAAGCTGTCAGATTTAGCAAAAGTATTTCAAATTGAACATGAAAATCCACATCAAGCAGATAGTGATGCTGAAGTAACAGCGGAATTATTAACAATCTTACTTAATAAGCTTGAAAGTTTACCATATGCATCATTAAAAATACTTGAAAACTTAAGTAAAAGCTTTAAAAGTGACATTACATACTATATTTCAGATTTAATACAAAAGAAATCAGAGTCTAATAAAAGAGAAGAATATATAGAAGAATTTAGAAGAGTCGCGATTAAGAAAAGTAATTTCAGTTTACCTCAAGAAGAAGAGGACTTTGTTGAGTTCAAAGAATATCTGGAGCGCGATTTAAACCAGCGAATGGAAGTTGAAATGCCTACTTTTCATAAAAGAGAAGAGCAAATTTCCTATATGCGGGATGTTTTTGAAGCCTTTCAATCAAAAAAGATTCTTTTATCTGAGGCAAGCACTGGTGTGGGTAAAACCTTTGGTTATTTAATCCCGTCAGCTTTTTTCTCAAAACAATTTGGTAAGCAAGTCATCATTAGTACAAGTACAATTTCATTGCAAAAACAAATTACAAAAAAACATTTGCCAACAGTTGAAACATTATTGCCTTTTCAAATAAAAGTGGCTTCAATTCAAAGCAAAAAAAATTATCTTTGTTTACAAAAATTTGAATATGTGATCGATGAATTTGATGATAATTACGATAGTATTTTATCGAAAGCAATGATTTGTGTTTGGCTAACTGAAACAGAAAGCGGAGAACTAGACGAGCTTTCCTTGCCATCTGGTGGAATTCATTTATGGGAACGAGTTTGCTGTAATGACGAAAGTGAAAATAAAAGGTCAAATCCTTGGTTTCATAAATGTTTTTATCAAAGAGCAAAAAATCAATTGATGCTTGCTGATTTAATTATTACAAATCATGCGTATTTATTATCAACTTTAAAAAATAAAGAACATTTATTAAACTCGGTTAAAACAATTGTAATTGATGAGGCACATTCACTAGAAGAAACATCATCGAAAACGTTTGGAACCACATTTTCGTGCTTAAAATATTATCAATATTTGAGCCGATTAAGTACATCAGATGGTAACGAACTTGTTCATCGATTATATAAACTTGATGAATTGAACGAAAATAGAGTGAAATGGTGGAAAAAAATTGACCATTTCATAAAAGAAATAAAATATGAATCAGATGAACTATTCAGGTTACTAAGAGATTTTATCCTATCAAAGCAAAATGAATTTGATAAAGACAATATAAGACAATCAATTACGTTAAATGGTAATAATACTTCTAGCCAAAACTGGAAGGTCATTATTGAATGTGCCAATCGTTTAGTTCATACGAATAATTCTTTATTTAAAGAATGTGAGCAATACTTTAAACTGACTAGTGATTTAAAAGCTAATTCATTTCAAAAAGCAATGATCAATGAATTTAAAATGATTATTGATCAATTATATTTGATGAAAAATGGCTTACAAGAAATCCTATTCGATCAAAACGAACAGTTTATTAGATGGATGGATACAGAATCAAAGGGTTCATTCCATACAACAATGTTATATAGCGAGAAAGTAAACAATGCAGACTTAATTAATAAGTTTTTAATTACAGAACGTGATTCTATTTTATTTACATCTGCGACGATGAGTTTAAAAAACTCATTTACCTATATGAAGTCGACGCTAGGATTACCTGAAGAGAATGTGATCGAAAAAATCTATCCAGTTCCATTAGATTTTCAACAAGGTATGAAGGTGTATATACCTACTGATTTAAAGGGAATCAAAGATATTACCTTAGAAGACTATGCGCTTCAAACAGCAAATGCAATTAGTAAAATAGCGAATAAAATAAAAGGTAGAACATTAGTTTTATTTACAGCTTTTGACTTGTTAAAACAAACCTATGATCATTTGGTAGATTCAACAAATTCAATTCAAGCAACTGTTTTAGCACAAGGTTTCTCTCAAGGTGGAAAGCAAAGGTTAATTAAACAGTTCTTACAATCAAAACAAACAATTTTATTAGGAACAAACACATTTTGGGAAGGAATTGACCTACCAAATGAAGAATTAGATTGTTTAATCATTGTACGCTTGCCTTTTACGAATCCTGAAAAACCTATGTTTATTGCGAAATCAAATTTAATAAAGAAAGCTGGTGAAAATTCGTTTTCGAATTTAGCTCTACCACTCGCTGTATTTAAATTTAGACAAGGCTATGGCCGTTTAATTCGTAATGAAAAAGATCAAGGGTCGTTATTTGTATTGGATAATCGTATTATCAATGCAAATTATGGAGAAGAATTTTTGAAGCTTATTCCTGGAAATAAAATCAAAATAAATACAATTGATGAACTATTAAACGATTTTTAGACATTTTTATACAATTAGCATGAGAATATAGGGGAATCAGGTTATTTCGTGTGGTATAATGACAATATTGTGATGTATATCCATATACATTTTTAGGAGGAGCAACATGAATACAAAGATTGAAGTGTTATCAACAACAAAGATTGAATATACAAAGGAACTTTATAAAATTGTTGATAGTTTAAATCGAACATTAAAAGAACAGGATTTAATGTTTGGTCTTGCACTTGATAAAGAAAATCCAGAAAACGCAGTGTTTACAATTTATCGAACTTAAATGAGGTATATATGAAAAAATGGTTAATCATCCTGGGATTAGGCATCGTATTTCTAGCATTATTTTTTATATCTACTTATCAGTCTTCTTTATCACCTTTACATGATGATAAAAAGAAAGCAGAAGACCTTGCAGTTAAACAAGGCTATATAAAAACAGTTGCAAGTTCTGATTACTATCATGGTAAAGAGCAAGCTATTGTTTTAACAGGTAAAGATGATACAAATAATGAAATAATTGCTTGGGTACAGGATGGAAATATTATCGCTAGGAAAAAAAGTGAAGGTTTAACAAAACAAGAAATTATAGAAAAAGTAACGAATGAACGAGACCCAAAAGAAATACATAAAGTTAAGTTAGGAATAGAGAACAAAATTCCATTATGGGAAGTAGTATATATAGATAAACAAGGGCGTTTTAATTTTTATTATGCTGCTTTTGAAAATGGTGAGCTTTTAAAACGTTATAGTATCTAGGGGGAAGAAATGATGAAACTAGCAAAAAGAGTAAGCGCGTTAACACCATCGACAACACTAGCTATTACAGCAAAAGCAAAGGAAATGAAAGATAGAGGAATCGATGTAATTGGTTTAGGGGCAGGAGAACCGGATTTTAATACACCTACTGCAATTATTGAAGAAGCATATGCAGCAATGATGAGCGGCCAAACAAAGTATACGCCATCAAATGGACTTCCTACACTTCGTAAAGCAATTTGTGATAAATTACAAAATGATCAAGGAATTAGCTATTCGCCTGCTGAGGTTGTAGTTACAAATGGTGCAAAACATGCACTATATACATTGTTTCAAGCAATTTTAGATCCAGGCAATGAAGTGATTATCCCAACTCCTTATTGGGTTAGTTATCCTGAACAAGTAATACTTGCTGAAGGGGTGCCTGTATTTATTGAAGGTTATGAGCATCAACAATTTAAAGTAACGCCTGAACAAATCGAGGCAGCAATTACTGAAAATACGAAAGCGATTATTATAAACTCACCAAGTAATCCTACAGGTATGATTTATACTGAACAAGAATTAAGAGAAATTGGTGAAGTTTGTTTAAAACATGATATTTTAATCGTTTCTGACGAAATTTATGAAAAATTAGTCTATGATGGTGAAAAACACGTATCAATTGCACAATTAAGCCCTGAATTAAAAGAACAAACAATAATTATTAATGGGGTATCAAAATCACACTCTATGACGGGATGGAGAATTGGATATGCAGTTGGTAATAAAGACATTATTAACGCGATGACAAATCTTGCTAGTCATTCCACATCAAATCCAACTACAATGGCGCAAATTGCTACAATTAAAGCTTATGAAATGGGAGATGCTCCTGTTGAAGAAATGAGAGTAGCATTCGAAGATCGCTTAAATAAAACATATGAAAGACTTGTAACGATTCCAGGTTTCACATGTGTAAAACCAAATGGTGCATTTTATTTATTCCCAAATGTGACAGAAGCTGCTAAAATGGCAGGATTCAACAATGTTGATGATTTTGTGACAGAACTACTTGAAAAAGCAAGTGTAGCTGTTATCCCTGGATCTGGTTTTGGTTCACCGGAAAATATTCGCTTATCTTATGCAACATCACAAGAACAACTGGATAAAGCGCTAGAACGAATTGAGCAATTTATGAAAGCAAGTATCCCTAGCTAACTTTTGGTCAGTCATACAATCGCAAGCTTGATCATTGCTTCTTTTAAGGGAAGATACTGAAGAAAAATCTGTTCCTCAACTTAGCTGTACCTAGGAAAAAATGGTTTTTATTGAGTCTGATTAAATTGATTTTCTAAAATAGAAAGCTAAGCAAATGCTTAGCTTTTCTCTTTTTAAGTGGAATCAAAAGTTTATTATTTCATTTTTTTATATTCACCTGTGAATCTTTCTGTCATATTTTATCAGTTAACGTTGATATAGAGAGATTTGAAGGGTATAATGAATATGTTTATAGGAATATTTACATTATTTATACATATGTTTTGGAGGGTTATTTTTGAAAACGACAATATCACAAGTACATAAATATGTTGATCAAACAGTTACAATCGGAGCTTGGTTAGCAAATAAACGCTCAAGCGGAAAAATCGCATTTTTACAACTTCGAGACGGTTCAGGTTTCATTCAAGGTGTTGTAGTGAAAGAAGAAGTAGGAGAAGAAATTTTCCAAAAAGCAAAAGCGTTAACACAAGAAACTTCACTTTATGTAACTGGTACAGTACGTAAAGATGAGCGTTCACCACTAGGTTTTGAATTAAATGTTACGAATGTAGAAGTCATCCATGAATCAGTAGATTTTCCAATTACACCAAAAGAGCATGGTACAGAATTCTTAATGGATAACCGTCATTTATGGTTACGTTCTCGCAGACAGCATGCTGTAATGAAAATTCGTAATGAAATTATTCGCGCTACTTATGAGTTCTTTAATGATAACGGATTTGTAAAGGTTGATCCACCAATCTTAACTGGAAGTGCTCCAGAAGGTACAACAGAACTGTTCCATACTAAATACTTCGATGAAGATGCTTATCTTTCTCAAAGTGGTCAGCTTTATATGGAAGCAGCTGCAATGGCACTTGGAAAAGTATTTTCATTTGGACCTACTTTCCGTGCAGAAAAATCTAAAACACGCCGCCATTTAATTGAGTTTTGGATGATTGAACCAGAAATGGCATTCATGGACCACGAAGATAACTTAGTTGTTCAAGAAAATTATGTTTCGCATTTAGCGCAATCTGTTCTTAAAAATTGTCAATTAGAGTTAAAGACATTAGGTCGCGATGTAGCGAAATTAGAAAATATTAAAGCACCATTCCCAAGAATTTCATATGATGATGCAATTAAATTCTTAAATGAAAAAGGATTTGACGATATTACTTGGGGTGACGATTTCGGTGCGCCACATGAAACTGCAATTGCAGAAAGCTTTGATAAGCCGGTATTCATTACACATTATCCAGCGAAAATTAAATCATTCTATATGAAACCAGATCCAACAAATCCAGAAGTAGTACTTTGTGCGGATTTAATTGCTCCTGAAGGATATGGTGAAATCATTGGTGGTTCAGAACGTATTGATGACTATGAATTATTAGCAAAACGTTGTGAAGAACATGGTTTAACTTCAGACGCTTACAAATGGTACATGGAACTTCGTCAATACGGTTCAGTTCCTCACTCAGGATTTGGACTTGGCTTAGAACGTACTGTAGCATGGTTATCAGGCGTTGAACACGTACGTGAAGCTATTCCATTCCCACGTCTATTAAACCGTTTATACCCATAATAAATCGATTTTTAGAGGGTTTTTTAAAGAAATATTAGATAAACTAATGAAGAGGTATGGTTCTCATACCTCTTTTTGTTTTTCACTGAATTGGAGATTCATTACAGTTTATTTCTATTATGTAAACATGCTATACTATGCTAGAGGTGTTCGAAGTGAATAATAATAGCATTATAAATTGGATGGAATTTGGAAACTTAAGTATTCCAAATATTCTTCTTAGTAAGTACGCTTCATTAAGCATGAATGAAGAAGAGCTAGTCATGATTATACAAATTTTTTCTTTTCAACAAAAAGGTCATACGTTTCCAACACCTTCTCAATTAGCAGAGATTATGTCATTAAACGATCAAAAATGTATGGAAGTCATACGTCAGTTATTAAAAAAAGGGTTAATAGAAATCGTTGAACAAAAAGATGAAAGAAATTTACGATCTGAAGCATATTCTTTATCACCTTTATGGATAAAATTGATTGAATCGACAGAAGAAAAACAGCCGAGTGTAGAACAAACAAATCCTATTCCATCAATTATAGAGCAAAATGAAGAATCTACTTATGCAGTATTTGAAAAAGAATTTGGTAGACTGTTATCTCCATTTGAAATAGAAACATTAACAATGTGGATGGATCAAGATGAGCATGACGAAAAATTAATTAAAGCTGCTTTAAAAGAAGCAGTAATTAGTGGTAAATTAAACTTTCGTTATATAGATCGAATTCTGTTTGAATGGAAAAAGAATGGAATTAAACAAGTTGAGCAAGCCATAAATTACAGTAAACATTTTAGAAAAAAAGATCCACAATCTCAAAATAAAGAGCAAACTGAAACAAAATATACAGGAGCTATTCCTTTTTATAATTGGCTAGAAAAGTAAAGCGAGGACATGCTCCTCGCTTTTGTTAGTAGGGAGTGTAGGAATGTTAAACAAACAACAAATATCCGAGGTTTTAAATACAATGGGTGATATGTTCCCAGATGCACATTGTGAACTCAATCATAAGAATCCATTTGAACTAGTTATTGCGGTTGCATTATCAGCCCAGTGTACAGATGTGTTAGTAAATAAAGTTACAAAAACACTTTTTGAGAAATATAAAACACCACAAGATTATTTAAGTGTCACATTAGAAGAACTGCAAAATGATATTAGATCAATTGGACTTTTTCGTAATAAAGCAAAAAATATACAAAAGCTTAGTGACATGATTCTTACTGAATTTAACGGTGAAGTACCAAGAACAAGGGATGAATTAATTAAATTACCTGGGGTAGGTAGAAAGACTGCTAATGTAGTTATGTCTGTAGCGTTTAATATCCCTGCAATAGCAGTAGACACTCATGTTGAGCGTGTCTCTAAACGCTTAGCAATCTGTCGATGGAAGGACTCTGTACTAGAAGTTGAACAGACATTAATGAACAAAGTACCAAAAGATGAGTGGGGAGTTACACATCATCGATTAATTTTCTTTGGACGTTATCATTGCAAGGCGCAAAGACCCGGGTGTGAAACATGTCCACTTCTTGATATTTGTAGAGAAGGTAAAAAACGAATGAAAGCGAAGAAAGCAATATGAGTAGAATTCATGAGAATTTTTTAAAACCGCCATTTTATAAGGAAGGTAATAATGAGATAGAGAATGATTCAATCATGATAAAAAATAAACCTTTTTCCTACGAAAGTCTTCATCTTTTAGAAGAAAACTCCATTAGCTCCCAAGAAGTTCGTGATCGCATCATTCAAGAAATGTTTTTGCAATGGAAAGAGGAATCTGAGCTACTATCAGGCTATTTTAGATTGCGAAATCGAATAGCGGCATTAGAACCTATGCTAAGAGGTTTAGCCAACTTTATCTCGATTACTACTTGGCTGAACGATAAAATATTAACAAATAGTAATGATTTGTTAAATGAACTAGATTCATTAACAATGAAACCAATCAACTTGAACGAGAGAATTAGTTTCGTTCTTAAACAACCAGATCATTACCATTCATTTATTCAATTAACAGGTTTATTTACTGAATTAGAAAAATTGTATTATAAACAAAAAATAACCTCCTCAAAATGAGGAGGTTATTTTTATGCTGTAATTTTGTTATAACGATAATTTGAAGTATTATATGATGTTGGATTTGTGATAATGCCATTATTATCAGTTGGTTTAGTAGGATCAGGTATCACTGGATTACCATCTTCATCAGTTTCGCCATCGCCACCATCTCCGTTACCGTTGCCATTACCGTTGCCATTACCGTTACCATTGCCGTTTCCATTACCATTTCCGTTACCATTTTCATTGCCATTTCCATTATTGCCTTCATCAGGTGGAGTGACTGGTTCCTCAGTAGTTGATAAATCAACAGTTACTGTAACTGGATTACTCTTACCTACATCACTTGTTGCGACAATCGAAATTTTTACAATATCCCCAGGAACAATTCCGTTTATACTTGTTGCTGTTCCTTGTATTTTTTGAGTTTGAGCTTTTTTGCCATTAACATCATAACTTACTTCAAACGAAGTCGATGGAAGTAACTCAGGTGCGTATTGCCAGTTTAAAGAAATATTACTTGTAACAGGATCATAATTTGCCGCTACATTTTTTACTGGATCTAGTTTTATATCTTGCGGAATATCATCCATTTTTTCGCCTTTAATATATAATTCATCACGATTTTCAACCACTGAACTTGGTTTTTCGAATTTAGAATTCATATCCCCTGTAGCAGCTAGCATATCTCTTGCGATGTATTTTGCAATATTTGTAGATGATTTACCTAAATAATGATCTTTTTTATTTTTCTCATATCCTGTCCAAACAGATACTGTTACGTCAGGTGAAAAACCAACAAACCAACTATCACGAGTTGCATTATCAGGGAAGCCATATTTTTGTTTTACTTCAGTTGGGTAATTCGTTGTCCCTGTTTTACCAGCCATATCTAAGCCAGGTACGTTTGCTCTACCACCTGTACCAAGAGGGGATTTAACAACATCACGTAACATGTCTGTAACCATATACGCTGTATAATCACTCATTGCTTGCTTTGGTTCTGGTGTTAATACTTTTTCTGTTTTATCTTGATAAATGATTTTTGTAACCGCATGTGGTTTAATATAAACCCCGCCATTACCAAAGGCTGCATAAGCACCAGCCATTTCCATCGGAGACACGCCTGTAAATCCTCCGATAGAGTATGATTCGTAAATATCTTTTGGTAAGTCTAGACCTAAACCTACTCCAAATTCACGAGAACGATCTAATCCTACTTCTTGCATTGTTTTTAATGCAGGAATGTTTCTTGAGTCTGCTAATGCATATCGAATTGAAATTTTTCCTTTATAACGTTTATCCCAGTTACTAATTGGAACACCTTCAGAATATTGATAAGGCTCATCAACAATTTGATGGAAAGTAGACCATTTTAAGTATTGAATAGCTGGGCCATAGTCTAATACTGGTTTGATTGAAGAACCAGGCTGTCTTTTGATATCTTTAGCAAAGTTGATTCCGCCAGTTGTCGTATTTCTACCTGCTCCAACTGCTCGAATTTCACCAGTTTTCGTATCTGTTAAAACGAACCCAGTTTGGAATTCATCACTAGGATAAAACTCTATGCCACGATTGATAATTTCGTCAGCTTTTTGTTGTGCTTTTGGATCAATCGTTGTTTCAATTGTTAAGCCATCAGTATAAACATTTGCATCGCCGTTTTTTTCAACTTCATCAATAACTACATCTAAAAATGCTTGATACTTAGTTCGTTCTGGCTGTGACACCTTAACTATACTTTTCATTGAAACTGCTTTTGCCTTCGTATATTCCTCTTCTGAAATATATTTATACTTTTTCATTTGGCTTAGTACGATATTTCTTCTGTTTTCAGATGCAGCAGGGTGTTTAGCTGGGTTAAAATTATTTGGGCTTTGAACCATTCCAGCTAGTATTGCTGCTTCGGGTAATGTAATTTTAGACAAGTCTTTACTAAAATAAGTTTCACTTGCTTTTGCAATACCATAAACGCCACGACCGTTTAAGCCGTTTGAGAAATAAACTTTATTTAAATACATTTCTAAAATTTGTTGTTTAGAATATTTTTGTTCTAATTGGAATGCTAAATACCATTCTTGTACTTTACGTTTAATTGTTTTTTCAGGTGATAAAAATGAATTTTTTACAACTTGTTGCGTAATTGTACTACCACCTTGAGAACCGAATCCGCCAGTAATATTTGCTAAAACTGCACCGAACACACGACGAATATCCACACCTTTATGCTTAAAGAATCGAACATCTTCAGTTGCTATAAAAGCATCTTGAACAACTGTTGGAATCTCATTATAGGAAATTTTAGTCCTCTGTTCAGTACCTAATTCTGCAAATACATTTCCATCTTTATCTAATACTGTTGAGGATAGTGGGTCTTTTAATTTTGATTCATCTAAATCTGGTGCGCCACTCACTAAATAATAAAAACCACCGACACCAGCAAGTATACAAATGACTGCAACTGTCAATATTGATAAAGTGATTTTTTTCCATAAACCTTCACGTTTCTTTGTCGTACCTTTAGTAGGCTTCTCCATACGTTTACGTTCTTCTCGTGAACGATATTCTTTTGCCATCTTAATTTCTCCTGCCTTTCAAAAATGAACCTTAATCTTGATGTCAATAAATCATGTAAGTTTAATAAAGTTCATCAATACAATTTAAGTAAGGAACAATAATGGGGTAACTAGTTTTAAGCAATGTTCCAAACTGTCTGCATTCTTCTATAGATATTGACTTTCTTCCGCCTTGTTTTTGCCTTTGCCAAAAGGTAAGAATATCGGAAGCTTTCATAAAATAAATTTCATTATATAATGAAAATTTTATAATGACAAACGATATTCCACCATGAATCATCACATTTTCCATATGCTGAATCTGGTGTAAGTGGAAATTTTGTAAAGGGAAGCTAGTCTTGTTGTTAGTTTCTTTAGCTTCAAAGTCGATATATTTTCCTTTATAAATGCCATTGTAATCAGTAGTTGATGCTTGCTTAAAATAGGCCTCTCGAATAACTGCTGCACTTCTTTTTGGATAATCTACTTTTACTATTTGTACTGGTGTTGGTTTTTTATGTATGTTTGCAATATTATTTGCTAAATAATACGTATTAGTGGCATTTAAATCTTCCTCAAGAGACATTCCTCGATTACTATAAGTATTTCCTGATTTTGAAATGAATTCATTGTTTTTTAGAATATTATTTTTTCGATTAGGATATTTTATTGTCATTTTAACCAACTCCGCCTTAAAATACATACAAATGTATTATAGCACTAAAACAGACGTTCGTGTAATAATAACCATGAATGCAAAAGGGTGATTAAATGATCCTACAACACGATAGCTGGAAGGAATATATAAATCAAAGAAGAAAAGAACATAGTGCAAATCGAAATGAAAATGAATTAATTGAATTGATCAAACACGAAACGATTCGAAATAATAGTGATAATATCTCAAGGACGATCGCATATCAAAATTATTATTTCAGAATGAATTCTATTCAATGGTCTTTTTTAGCTAGTATGGTTTCTCGTAATGCAGGGTATAACATGACGGATTTGGAAAATGAAAACTTTATTAATGGACTCAGTTTAAAACAAAGAAAGCAACTATATTTAACATACGAAAGGGCTAATTGGATTATTTTTTCTGATGCTTTTCCTCAATTATTATTATTTGAATTCTCAGTAAAACAAAATAAACCATTATTTTATTTACTAAAGCATTTTTCCGTCTCAAGTTTTATGGAAATTGAATGGGAGAAATACTGGACAAATCGCGATCATGTTCGATTGGTTTATTCGCTCATCATTAATGAACAAAATATGATTGAAAAACCAGTTATACAAGATGATTATTTTAAACATGAAGTGTTTGATACCTTGTCGTTTAAACTACAAGAGCAATTAAAATTAAGTAGCGTGATTTTTCCTAATTTATTAGGTGAAGTATATGGGATGTCTATTTTTCAGTTTCAAGAAATTAATAAGCGGATCCAAATAGGAAAACAATTATATTCTATATTATTTCATGAAGGGCTACACCATCATTTTTGCGAATTTGCAAAACAAGTAACTCATTCAGGAAGTAGAAATGATTACGAAGAAATAGTGGGATTTGCAAAATCAAATAATCCAAAACTTAGGGATGTATATCCTATTATCCCTCATAAAAGAACAAAATCATTTGACTGGTATAGTTCAACTGTTTTTCGACCGGAATGGTATAAGAAAGAGCATTATTCTGATCAATATATATTTAAAGAAACGTTTTTAATGAAGCAAGAGCTAATGTTGTCATTATTAAAAATGAAATCATTGTTCCAATAAAAGAAGTTAGCAAATACATGCTAACTTCTTTTTTTTACATTTTTTCTACGAGGTCATAAGGCCAAGTCAGATATTGGCTATTGTGAACCAATACTGTTTGGTATTTTGGTGATTGGACTAAGTATTAACCCGCACAGCTTATGTTGCAGGGAAGTTTGGTCCTTCAATTTTCGGATTACCCGTTCCTTGAGATTTACTTTTTTCTTGTTTCTTCTTTTTTACATTTTTATTTTTTGCCATGTGTAACACCTCCCATTTATACCATTCCCAAAACAGATATTAGTTACAATTCTTTTTGTCGAATATGAAGAAGAAAATAGAAAAATTCACTTTGTTTAGCGAAAAAGTACTAGTTTTGTCACTGTAGAAGGAGGTGAGGATTTACTCGTTGAATACATGTTACATAGGAATATTGGTGTACAAAAGATGAAGAGGAGTTGAACTGTATGGAGGTAATTCAAAAAGAAGAATTTTTTCGAGCAATTGATGAATTTTTAAATGAGGTTGAATTTATTGAACACTCTTTAGCTTCTAGAATGAGTCAAAAATGTGAAGAAGAAAAAAATTCGCTTTTAAATAAGGTTCAGTCTACTACGGTACATCTTCACCATTTTGAAAAGAAGGTTAATCAAGCCAGTGAAGGTGGAGGATGGATTTCTACACCATTATTAGGAAGAAAGTTAGCGTTTATGTAACAATTGAATTTATAAATAAAATAAAGAGATACACATTTACGATCAACGTGAAGGTGTATCTCTTTATTTATATTTAATGTTAATGGCCAATCAATTTGGCTTATTTGCACCAGATAATTCAAGTTCTTTAATTAATGCTCTGTAATGTTGAAACGTAACTTCCCCATTCAGGTAATTTTGTTGTAAGAAATCCATTAATTGATTAAGATCAGTTGGTTCAAAACTTTTTAAAGAAATAAACTTGTTCTTCAATTCTAGCAATGTCATGATTACCCCTCCAACATTAAATTAAATAAAAAACTTGTTTTTATTACATAAAATGTACCATAAATACTCAAGATTTAAATTTTTTTAAAAATTTAAACTTCCGACAGTAAATGACAAAGTAAGTAGAAATTAAATTTTTTAGATTGTAACAATTTAGGCAATTACATCATACAAATACTAAAAGAATAAATATAATGGGTGTGAGAAAAATGAGACATCAAATGTTTCCTCCAAATCACGTTGATAACAGTTTTGAATGGTTTCGTAATCAACATCAATTAAATGACCATTATTTTCATAATGGGGCTTTTAATCCATATGATTTAAACCAGCAACAAAACGAAATGATTCAACGGTATTATGGGAATATGATTCAACCATATTCTCAAAACCAAATACAAGCAACAGAGATTCCACAAACTATGCAAATGATGGAAACAGCTCCAACAAGCGAGCCTCAAACTTTTCAGGATATGGACCCAATGGAAGACATACAACAACATGCTTATCCTGAACAGGGTACTATGTTTGCATCACCGCCTGAATATACCCAAGTACAGCCACACATGATGCAAAATCCTGCGGGACAATATCCTAGTCAGTCATATTCTCCAGCAATAGAGAGCGGTTTTCCTGGTTACGGACAACAGCCGCAAGCAACGAATTATGCTAATTTTCAATTGTATTCCAACCCTTATGGGGTGCAAAATTTTCATTCAGAATTTCCTAATTTTACACAACAGCAACCACAACATCAGCAACCACAACACCAACAATTTGGGCAAATGATGCAAGGAGGTCCGTTTTCAACTCCTTCAATGTTCGCACCTAGTACACCATATCCAACACAACCAAAACAACTAAACCAACAAAGTAATAATGGTCAATCGTTTCAATTCTCTTCTATTTTAAATCAATTTAAGAATTCTTCTGGATCGTATGATGTACCCAAAATGATGAGTACAGCCGGACAAATGATGAATACTGTGAATCAAGTTGGAGGACTTTTCAAGCAAATTGGATTTTTCTTCAAATAAAAAAGCCAGGATTTTTCCTGGCTTTAGGTGTGTAGACAAAGCATAAAAAAAGAAATAGCTCCTGACTTTAATCATTTCTAGAAAGAGAATGTACTAGCTTATAACGATCAGCACGGTACACAGTCAATTCATGTTCAAGTACTTTTCCACTTCTCAAGTAAGTTGTACGATCAATAGATAAGACTGGAGAATTCGGTGGTATTTCAAGCAGTTTTGCTTCTTTTTCAGTTGCTAATCTTGCTTGAATTGATTGATCTGCATATTGTATTGGATCGGGTATATTTGAATTTACATAATCATAAAAGGATTTTTCAAGTACAGTTTGATTTAAGTTTGGTGCTAATTCGCATGGCACATAGATGCTTTCAATTGACATCGGCTTCAAATCAGCTAGGCGGACTCTTTTAATTTTATAAATAGGATCATTTTCAGTTATTTTTAATATATTTGCTAATGATGAATCTGTTTTTGTAATTTCGAATTCAATTAATTTACTACTTGGTTGTAATCCTCTTTCGATCATTTCTTCGGTGTAACTATTTAATCTACTAATTCGTTTCTCTACTTTCTGACGACTAACAAATGTACCTTTTCCTTTTTGACGATATACGAAGCCTTCTTGAACAAGATTATTTAAAGCTTGCCTTACAGTCATTCTAGATATCTGAAATTTTTCAGAAAACTCTCTTTCAGAAGGAATTAATTCATCGGCTGGATATTCTCCTGATGTAATTTTTGATTTTATATATTCTAATAGTTGATGGTAAATTGGAACTGGTGAATTTTTGTTAATCATGGTTTACTCCTCGTATAGCTGTATATTTACATTTTTTTGGTAAATAAAACGATTTCATACTTATTTTATAGGAATAACATGTAATCGGCAACGGTAGAAATTCATTTATAAATGTCAAAATATTTAAACTTTTATTTACGTTAAATTAATTGTTGTGAATTTTGTTCAAACCTTTTAAAATTAAATCTGTTGACATTTTAGATACTTTATTATATTGGGGAGAAAAAGATTGAAAAACAAAATTCTTTTTTTATTTTTTATTACTTTAACATTAACATTTATTATCTTTACTAGTTTTAAACAAGCTTTATATGTAATTTTGTCATAGAAATCAAAAATATTTAGTTCATTTCAAGATAACGTATTAGAAAGTGAACTTTTTAACAAATTAAAGAAAGCTACTTACTTATAAGGCATTATTTCCGACTCAAATTAATTTATATACATCTAAGATTAAATCGGATATTATTTTCCTCGAGAGAACAGTAATGATCGTACAAGCTATAAAAATGGTTTCCACAAATTCGATTCTATTGATCATCTTAACAATTATTTTGTTACTCCAATAAATTATCCTGCATTTACAATAGATGTCGTAAGTAGAAATGTAATTAGGTTTAAGTTAAGAAGATTATTTTTATAAAAGTGGATATTTGAAAAGAATACAAATAACGAAGGAAGAGCATTTTGTTCTTCCTGATTTCTTGTGAGGTCATATGAAAGTACTACTTGTTTCAGGATATAAATCTTTTGAATTAGGCATTTCATCAAATAAACATGACGCGGTAAAGTACATAAAAAAAGCAATAAAAAATAAAATTCTTTCTTACATAGACGATGGTTTGGAATGGATCATTATTTCTGGTCAAATGGGAATCGAATTATGGGCAGCGGAGGTTGTTTTTGAGCTACAACTTGATTATCCACACTTACAATTAGCAATCTTCACACCTTATGAGGACCAAGATAAAAACTGGAATGAAGCAAATAAACTTTACTATGAGGAAATATTAGCACAGGCAGATCATGTCGATTCAATTTCAAGAAAACCATATGAATCACCAGTTCAGTTAAAAGCTAAGAATGAATTTTTAATTAGTAAAAGTGAAGGTTGTATTCTTTTATATGATACAGAAAAAGAAGGTTCTCCTAAATATTTGTATGATTTAGCAATTAGGAAAAAAGAATTATATCAATATTCAATTGATCTAGTAACATTTGATGATTTACAAGTGATTGCAGAGGAATTTATTGAGAATGATGCGAATGATTATAGGGAAATATAGAATAGATAATTGACAATTTATTAAGTCTCTGAAAAAATAGAAGGTAAATATTTCTAAA
>Ga0102589_1001653_pt1 | contig 29050 bp, 28 predicted proteins | sample AraplaMF_Col_mLB_FD_76858 | JGI IMG/M metagenome (GOLD analysis project Ga0102589, IMG submission 76858) | Arabidopsis root microbial communities from the University of North Carolina, USA - plate scrape MF_Col_mLB | ecosystem: Host-associated > Plants > Roots > Endosphere | place: USA...
GTCCTCATCCTTCTCGCCCGCATTCTTCTGTCCTTCATGTTCATCCTTGCCGGCTTCGGCAAGGTAACCGATGCTGCCGGTACTGCGGGCATGATCGCCGGTGCCGGCTTGCCGGCAGCAACTCTCTTGGCCTATGTCGCAGGCCTCTTCGAACTGCTGGCCGGCCTTGCGGTTCTCACGGGCTTCCAGGTCCGCATTGTCGGCTGGCTGCTCGCCGGCTTCTGTGTCTTCACGGCCGTTGTCTTCCATCTGCCCTACGCAAATGGCGCGGAACTCGTGAATATCCTCAACCAGATCATGGTCATGAAGAACATCACACTGGCCGGTGCGTACATCCTGCTCGCCACCGTCGGTGCCGGTGCCTATTCTATCGACGCACGCCGCGGCCTGCAGGTTGTCGCCGCCCGCTAATTTCATTTCCTCCACGAAAACCCGCCGTCTCTCTCCTGACGGCGGGTTTTGCATGTTCAAAAACGTGATCAGAGAACCGTGCGGACAGCCTCGACAATCGCGGCGGCCGTCGGCGTATCCATATGCGTGTCCTTGCGGGCACGCACCAGGCAGGCTTCCGAGCGCAGGATGACGCCATCGGAGAGCACCTTCAGGTGATTGGCGCGCAGCGTCGAGCCGGTCGAGGTGATATCGACGATGATATCGGCCGAACCGGAGGCCGGCGCGCCTTCCGTGGCGCCCAGGCTCTCCACGATGCGGTAGAGCTGGATGCCGTGCTGGCTGGAGAAGAACTGCTGGGTCAGGCGCCAGTATTTCGTGGCGATTGCGAGACGCCGGCCGTGACGCGCGCGGAAATCGGCAGCGACATCCACCAGATCGGCCATCGTATCGACATCCAGCCAGATTTCCGGCACGGCGACGACGACATCGGCATGGCCGAAGCCGAGACGAGCGCAGAACTCCACCCGCTTGTCAGCTTCCGCCAACCCCTCGCGCACCAGGTCTTCGCCGGTCACCCCGAAATCGATCGAGCCGTTGCCGAGCTCACGGGAAATCTCAGAGGCCGACAGGAAGGCGATCTCCACATCGTCCCAGCCTTCGACGCGGCCGCGATAGGAGCGGTCATTGCCGACGGCATAGATTTTCATGCCGGCACGTTCGAAGATCGCCGAAGCGTCATCCTTCATGCGGCCCTTGGAGGGAAGCGCAATGGTGATCGTCATGCGGCTGCCCTTTCGGTTTCGATACGGTCGAGCCAGAGGGAGAAGCCGACGGCAGGAATACGGTCCTTGGCGCCGAGGAAGGTCATCAGCCGGTCGAAACGACCGCCACCGGCGAGAACCGCCGAGGAGCCTTCAACCATCACCTCGAAGACGAGGCCGGTATAATAATCGAGCGGACGGCCGAAAGCGGCGCGATATTCAATGAGCGAAAGATCGACGCCGGCATTGGCAATCGCTGCGACGCGACCATCGAAACGCGCCAAGGCGTTGCCGAGCTTCAGCCCGGCCGCGTCGGCGAAATGCGAAAGTGCCGCGGAAGCATTGACGAGCGGCACGTTGAGCGACAGGAACTGCTCCAGCACTTGGAAAGCGGCGTCATCCAGCCGGGTCTCGGACAGGACGAGCTTTTCCTTCAGGCGGCGGGCAATCTCCTGCGGCGAGCGGCTGGCATTGGTGGAATAGCCGGTCGCCTGCATCGTCTCGTCGATATAGGAAACCAGTGCCGCTTCATCATCCTCACCGACAAGCCGGGCGACATCGTCATCAAGGCCGGTCACGAATTGCGGGCTGACGAGACGCGCCAGCAGCGTCTCCAGCTGGATCATGTTGCCGAAGGCATGAATCAGCCGCTTCTGCCAGCCAAGCGGCAGACCGAGCGCTTGCACGACGGCTTCGAACACGGCCTGATCGCCTATTGTCACCGAGAGATGCCGGCCGGGCAGCAGGCGGGACAGGATGCCGACGGCGTCACCGATCGCGCGGGCATCGGCGCTCGCAAGGTTAATATCTCCGAGATCTTCAATACCGGCCTGATAGAATTCGTTGCTGCCGTCGCGGCGCTGGCGGAAGACTTCGCCGAGATAGGAGTAACGCTTCGGCGTGCCTGTCGCGCTCTCGATATGGCGCAGACAGACCGGAATGGTGAATTCCGGGCGCAGGCACAGGCTGGCGCCGGTTTCGCTTTCCGTCATGAAGATGCGCCTGCGAAGATCCTCGCCGGCGATATCGAGAAAGGGTTCGGCCGGCTGGATGACCGGTGTGTCGATCCGCTCCGCCTTGCGGGCGGCGAATTCGTCCAGAAGCTCGCCGGAGAATTCAGGGAGGTTGATCAGAGGCATAGGCTAGACCTCCCGCTTCTCCCCAGCGGGGAGAAGATGCCCGACAGGGCAGATGAGGGGGATGAGGAGTGTAGACGACGAATGTCCTGAGCGGCGAGCAAAGGACAGCTTTTGCCGCGAGGCCCCCTCATCCGACCCTTAGGGCCACCTTCTCCCCGAGGGGAGAAGGGGAGATCCCTCTCAAATTTCGTCATCGTCGACCACCGGTTGGGCGGGATCATAGGGAATTTCAAAGCCATCCGCAGCCCTCTTCCGGTCCTCTGCCTGCGCGGCGAGGATTTCCTTCACCTTGGCGACGAGATCGGTTTCAACAACGGTTTCCTGTGCCACGCGCGCCTCGCGCCAGGTCGTGTTGTCCTCGATCTCGCCGGACAGGCGCTTTCCCTCGATGAGATCCTTGATCTGCACGACGCCCTCAGCGCGCTCGTCGCCGCCCTGGATGATGGCGATCGGGCAGCCGCGGCGGTCGGCATATTTCAGCTGGTTGCCGAACTTCTTCCAGTTGCCCTGGAACATCTCGGCGCGGATGCCGGCTGCGCGAAGCTCCTGCGTGAAACGCTGGTAGCGACCCATAGCCCCGACATCGCCATCCATGACGGTGACGAGAACCGGCTCGACGATGTCCTGCTGGCCGAGCTTGCCGAGATTTTTCAGCGCCGTCATCAGGCGCGAGACGCCGATGGAAAAGCCGGTTGCCGGAACGGGCTGGCCCATGAAGCGGGAGACGAGACCGTCATAACGGCCGCCGCCGCCGACGGAGCCGAAGACGACCTTCTCGCCTTTTTCGTTGGTGACGTCGAAGAGCAGCTCGGCCTCATAGACCGGGCCGGTATAATATTCGAGGCCACGCACGACCGAGGGATCTATCTTGATGCGGTCGGACTGATAACCGGCGCTGGTGACGAGCGCGCCGATGAAATTCAGCTCCTCGACGCCTTCGCTTCCCTTCTCGGTGCCGGCAACCAGTTCGGCGAGCCGGACGGCGCTTTCGGCATAGTTCTTAATGCCGACGAAGAAGAGGACCTTCTCGATCTGATCGTCGTTGAGCTTTGCGCCCTTGGTGAAGTCGCCGGATTCGTCCTTGCGGCCTTCGCCAAGCAGCAGGCGCACACCATCAGGGCCGAACTTGTCGAGCTTGTCGATGGCGCGCAATACGTTGAGACGCTGGCCGGCCTTGTCGTCGCCGCCGAGGCCGATCGCTTCAAGCACGCCGTCCAGAACCTTGCGGTTGTTGACGCGGATGACATAGTCACCGCGTTTGATGCCGAGCGCTTCCAGCGTATCGGCCATCATCATGCACATTTCGGCATCGGCCTGGACGCCCGGTGCGCCGACGGTGTCGGCATCGAACTGCATGAACTGGCGGAAACGACCCGGACCCGGCTTCTCGTTGCGGAAAACGTAGCCGGCGCGATAGGTGCGGTAGGGAAGCTGGATCTCGTTGAAATTTTCGGCGACGTGACGGGCGAGCGGTGCCGTCAGGTCGTAACGCAGCGACATCCACTGCTCGTCATCGTCCTGCAGCGAGAAGACGCCTTCGTTCGGGCGGTCGCTGTCCGGCAGGAACTTGCCGAGCGCATCGGTATATTCAAACAGCGGCGTTTCGACCGGATCGAAACCATAATGCTCATAGACCTCGCGGATCTTCGCGGTCATTTCGTTGACGGCGCGGAGATCGGCTGCCGACCGGTCAACGAAGCCGCGCGGAAGACGGGCCTTGAGCTTTTGTGGTTTCTTCTGCTTGTCGTTCATTTCGGGGGAGTTCCACATATGTGACAGTGGCGGTTTCCTAGCGGATTGGGCGGGGAGCGGCAAGGGCAAGGGCCTTGATATGGCGACCAGAATCGATTGATCGATGCGGAAAGGACCTGTTATCAGGATATCACCATGATCGCGGAAGCCCTGCAGTATCTCACCACACTTGCGCTCACGGGCAACCCGCACCGCCGCTATATCCGCTATTCGGTCAATCTCTGGTCACGCGCCGGTCGCTGCAGCAAGGACTGGGCCGCGCATGAAGAGAGCTGCAAGAATGCCATTCGCACTGCAATCGCGGGCCTTTCACAGCGGCGGACTGCGGTTGTGCTCGGCGCTGGACTGCTCCGGGATGTGCCCATCGAGGAGCTGGCAAAAAGTTTCGACACGGTCGTCCTCGTCGATCTCGTGCATCTGGCATCGGTACGCCTGTGGCTGAAAGCCAAAGGCTTCCGGAACGTCCGGCTGATCGAACGCGATCTTTCCGGCTATGAGGCGCTTGCTGCCAAAGAGGCAGCGGAACCGCTCGGCTTCCTGCGCAACGTGCCCTATCTCGATTTCGTCGTCTCGGCCAATCTGCTCTCGCAGATCGGGCGCGGCGTAAAGCGGCGACACGAGACGGAAGCCTCGTCCGGGATGCCTGCGGATACTGTGGAACTGCTGATCGCGGCGCATCTTCGAGGGTTGGCAGACCTGCCCTGTCGCACCTGCCTGCTGACGGACATTTCCTATACCGTCATCGACCGCACCGGCAAAGTGCATGAGGACGTGGATCTGCTGCATGGTATTGCGCCGCCCAAGGCAAAGGCCGGCTGGGACTGGCCGGTAGCGCCGCTTGGCGAGGAAAGCCGCGACTACCAGATCGTTCACAAGGTCATTGCCACCTGGTGAGGTCCTTGGCTTTTTGCCTGTACCTGCCTATGTTTTTCCCATGCGCGCTTTGGCCCTCATGACGATGTTCTTCGGCTGGCTGGTCTACAGCACAATGTCGGCATGGGCGGGCTGTCCGACCTGCGCATCGATGAATATGGCGGTTCAGCCAGAAACCACGTCGCACCACCATATGGACGGCATGGCCACGCCCGATATGGCAGCCAAAAGCGATTCCGCGAAAGATCCCTGCTCCACGAGCGCTGCGCATTTGCCGCTCTGTGCCGCCTGCATGGTGCTGCCGGCGGCTGATCTGATTGCCGCCGGCGGCAAACCGGTTTTCGCCTACCCTTCTCCCGCACTCGACCGCGCGCTCAGAGATAACAGGCCCGCGCCGCAGGCGCCTCCTCCTCGTTTTATCTGACGATTGCTTTCACAGAACGGCAGCCGTGAGCTGTTACGCCAACCTATTGTCAGACAGAGGAAGGAACTCTCATGTCTCTGAAAATCATTACCCTTTCCGCATTCATCGCCCTTACTGCGCCAGCCTTCGCCGAGGACATGCCGACGATGGACATGTCCAAGCCGATGGGCGACCACGGCCCGTCCAGTCATGCCTTCACCGAAGCCAATGACAAGATGCACAAGGATATGATGATCCAATTGAGCGGCGATACCGATGTGGATTTCGTCCGCAGCATGATCCCTCACCATCAGGGAGCGATCGACATGGCGAAGATCGAGCTGCAATACGGAAAGGATCCGGAAATCCGCAAGCTTGCCGAAGGCGTCATCAAGGCCCAGGAGGCTGAAATCGCCGAGATGAATGCCTGGCTGAAGGCGCACGCCAAGTAAGTCGGCCGCGAAGAATGCGAGGGCCGCCGTCGGAACGGCGACCCTTTTCAATCAGGCCTTTTGCTTGATCAGGCTTTGGGCTCGAAATCGGCCGGGCGGCGGCCGGCGGCCTGGCGGGAAAGCATCCAGCCCGGATATTCCGGAGCCAGCGCACTGACTTCATCAAGCCGCTTGATCTCGTCGGCATCGAGCTTCAGCTTGACGGCGGCGAGGTTCTGGTCGAGTTGCTCGACACGCTTGGCGCCGATGATGACGGTCGTGACGAAGGGCTTGGCGAGGATATAGGCGAGCGCCACGGTGGCGACGCTCACGCCATGCTTTGCGGCGATTTCGCGCATGACGGCGACGCAGGCCCAGGCCCGGTCCTTATCGACTGGCGGGAAATCGAAATTGGCGCGGCGGCCTTCGCCATTGCCCGGTGCGCCCGGGCCATATTTGCCCGAGAGAAGACCGCCGGCGAGCGGCGACCAGACCATGAGGCCGAGCTTTTCTTCCTGCAGCAGCGGAACGATATCGCGTTCGAGGTCACGGCCGGCAATCGAATAATAGGCCTGGACGGTCTCGAAACGGGCATAATCCCTGCGCTCGGAAATGCCGAGCGCCTTGGCGATGCGCCAGGCCTGCCAGTTGGAGACGCCGACGTAACGCACCATGCCGCGGGCGACGAGATCGTCGAGTGCGCGCAGGGTCTCGTCGATCGGCGTCACCGGATCGGTGGCATGGATCTGGTAGAGATCGATATGATCCGTCTGCAGGCGTTTCAGGCTGGCCTCGACGGAGTCCATGATGTGGCCGCGCGAGGCGCCGCGGTCGTTCGGCTTGTCGCCCATGACGCCGTAGACCTTGGTGGCGATGACGACATCCTTGCGTGGCACGCCGAGGTTCTTCAGCGCCTGGCCGAGCAGCCGCTCGGATTCACCTGACGAATAGACGTCTGCGGTATCGATGAAGTTGACGCCGGCATCCAGCGAGCGCTGGACGATCTCATCGGCGGCCTTCTGGTCGACATCGGCAATGGCGCCCCAGAGGGTGCCTTGCTTGGCCTCCCCGAATGTCATGGTTCCAAGGCAGATTTCAGATACGAAAAGTCCGGTATTTCCGAGTTGATTGTAACGCATGTCGAGAAATTCCCTTGTGTCTGCCGCAATAGGGGCTTGCGGACTGCTGAACTCTATTTTTTGATTATTGGCCTGCGCGTAACAGGCACAGCCGGGGCTGGCTGAAGGTGAGGCACGCTTCATGTAGGTCGCCGACCCGCGTTTTTCAACGGAACACGGCCCCGTGGAGATGCCCTTGTCTCGACACAGGCCGGGAATAGATTGCCCGCCCTATATCGACAGGGCGTATTTCTAGAGGTGCGTATATGACCGCCCGACCATTGACGACGATCGGCTTCGATGCCGATGACACACTCTGGCAGAACGAACATTATTACAGGCTGACGGAGGAGCATTTTACCCGGCTTCTCGCCGATTTCGCCGAAGGCGCAAAGATCTCCGAGCGGCTTCTCGAGGCGGAGAAGCGCAACCTTGCCCATTACGGTTTCGGCATCAAAGGCTTCACGCTGTCGATGATCGAGACGGCGATCGAGATCACCGAGGGCAAGGTGCCGTCCAGCGTGATCGCCAAAATCCTCGATACCGGACGCGACCTTCTGTCCCATCCGGTCGAGACCCTGCCGCATGTGCGCGATACGCTGGAGACGCTTGCGGGGAAATATCTGCTGGTGCTGATCACCAAGGGCGACCTCTTCGATCAGGAGCGCAACCTCGCCCAATCCGGGCTTGGCGACTACTTCGATGCGGTCGAGATCGTCTCGGACAAGACGGCTGTCACTTACCGACGCATCTTCTCGAAGGTCGGCGATGGGCCGGAGAGGGCGATGATGGTCGGCAATTCGTTGAAGTCCGATATCGTGCCGGCCATCGCCGCCGGCAGCTACGGCGTCTTCGTGCCCCATGAGCTCACCTGGGTGCTGGAGCGCGTCGAGGAGCCGAAGGACGCGCCGCGCTTCCGCAAGATCGGCCATCTTGGCGAACTGCACGGGCTGATCGAAGAGTTACGCTAGGCTCTTAGTTCTCGCACAATTCCGAAAGCAAAACCGCTGCACAGTTTTGCGGGAATTGCTGGTCTATTTCCGCTTCGGAAAGAGGGACGGCTGCTCCTGCTGGGCAGGTGCCGGTTGCGTCGGCTGGGGTGCTGCGGCAAGCGGTTCGATCAGGATACTATAGGGGGCGCCCAGCCCGCGGCGCGGGGAGACCTTGGAATAATAGGGACGCAGCAGCCAGGTGGCGTTTTCCTTGACCGTCGTCTCGTAGCTCGTGCCGTCCTCATCGGTGCCGAAAAAGGCCTCGTCGTCCGGCTTGGACAAGTCGAAGATCGCGAGAAAGGCATATTTGCTCTTCGTCTCGAAGCTGATCTTCACATGCTGGCCGGTGCGCACGGGCAGAGTATAGACATGGCTGTTGCCGAACTTGGTCCAGCCTTTCAGCTGCATGGTCACGGCCGGAAACTGCAGCTTTTCGAGCTTCTCACCGGGATCGAGCTGCGGCGTCTGCGCAAGGGCTGCGGAGGCGGACAGGAAAAGTGCTGCGGCAAGGGTGGTAATTGATTTCACGGGCGATTTCATGGGCGCACCAATGCTGCGCGCATCGCCTCCACTTCCGCGCGGCAGAAGCAGCCTTCGAGATGATCGTTAACGAGACCCATAGCCTGCATGAAGGCATAAACTGTGGTCGGTCCGACAAACGTCCAGCCGCGCTTCTTCAAATCCTTCGATATCCTGACTGATGTTTCGGTCGTCGGGTTGGCGACGATATGCTCCCTGTCGACGATATCTGGCCGATCCTCGGGGCGAGGCTCGTAGCTCCAGAAATAGCGCGCCAGGGAGCCGAATTCACTACGCAGATCGATCGCGCGCCGGGCATTGTTGATCGTCGAGACGATCTTGCCGCGATGGCGGATGATTCCGGCATCGGCGAGGCAGCGGGCGATATCCTCGTCACTGAAGCGCGCCACTTTCTCGAAATCGAAACCGGCAAAAGCGGCGCGGAAATTCTCGCGCTTGCGCAGGATCGTCAGCCAGGAAAGACCGGACTGGAAGCCTTCGAGGCAGATCTTCTCGAAGAGCCTGATATCATCGGTGACAGGCCGGCCCCACTCTTCATCGTGGTAGCGCAGATAGTCGGGCAGATTCGCATGCCAGTGACAGCGGCTCTTGCCGTCCTCGCCGATGATGATGCCGGTTTCGCTCATGTTTTTATCTCGTTTTCTGCCCGCGAACCCGGCTTTACCATTTGCAAACCTTCTTTCCAAACCGAACGATAACCCTGACGAAAAGTTTATTCGGTCCTTCGTCTTTTAATGAATCCGCATTTACCATTCGCTGGCGGGCGCAATGGCAGCATGACCGCAGGCGGACAATTCCGCCAGTGCATTTTCGGTCATTTGTAGAGAGTTCGTCCGATGATGAAATCCCTTGTTCTTGCCGCAGCAATGCTCGGCTTTTTTTCCACGGCCGCCGTTGCAGACGACCGCTATGCCTCCCGTCCACCCGTCGTGCTGAGCCCTGATCTCACCGCTCCCTGGATCAACCAGCTCGGCGGCGGCCCGGTTCGTCCCGTCGTCTACCAGCGGCCGGTCGTCGTGCAGCAGCGTGGCCTTTTCCAGCAGCGTCGCACGGTCATCCAGCGCGCGCCGCAACCGGCGCCGCAGACCGTGTCTGCCATCCGCCCCGGCATTCCCGTCATCCGCGGACAGGTCGAGCCGCAATTCCTGCCGCAGATGGTCGACTACGACACGAAGGAAAAACCCGGTACGCTTGTCATCGACACCAACAACCGCTTCCTTTACCTCATTATGGATGGTGGCAAGGCCCGCCGCTATGGCGTCGGTGTCGGCAAGCCTGGTTTCGAATGGGCCGGTGCCCACAAGATCACCCGCAAGTCGGAGTGGCCGGACTGGACGCCACCCTCGGAAATGGTGAGCCGTGAAGCAGCCAAGGGCCATTATCTTCCGGCCCGCATGGATGGCGGCCCGGAAAATCCGCTCGGCGCCCGCGCCATGTATCTCGGCTCCACCCTCTACCGCATTCACGGCACGAATGCGCCCTGGACAATCGGCAGCGCCGTCTCCTCCGGCTGCATCCGCATGCGCAACGAAGACGTGGTCGACCTTTACGATCGCGTCAATGTCGGCACCCGCGTCATCGTGATGTAGAAAGCAAATAACGGACAGCGGGCGGCAAGAACAGCCGTCCGCTGGCCTACAAAAAATCGCGTGCCTCACCTCTCCGACTTGAAATTCAAACCGATTTGACTAGCCTCTAGCGGTCCTGAAGGAGAGGGTATCGAAAATGAAGCAATTTCTTAGGCTCGCGGCGGCGGCTGCCGTTGCGTTGTCCTGTACGGTCGTGACTGTCAGCGCAGAGCCGGTCATGACGGCGACCGACGCCGTGCGGGGCGTCAAACAGACCCGCGAGATCAAGCCGCAGTTCCGCAAGCGCGTGGTTCGTCTTACCACCAGCGAGAAGCCCGGCACGATCATTGTCGACACCAACAACAAGTTTCTCTACCTCGTAGAAGGTAACAACCGTGCCACGCGCTACGGTATCGGCGTCGGCCGCGACGGCTTCGGCTGGTCTGGTGTCGTGACGGTCGGGCGCATGGCCGAATGGCCGAGCTGGACGCCACCGGCAGAGATGCGCGCCCGTGAGGCCCGCGAAGGCCACAATCTTCCCGCCGTTCAGCCCGGCGGCCCGGACAATCCGCTCGGCGCGCGCGCCATGTATCTCTACAAGGGCGGCCGCGACACGATCTTCCGCATTCACGGCACGAACCAGCCCTGGACGATCGGCCTCAACATGTCCTCCGGCTGCATTCGCATGATGAACGACGACGTGTCGCATCTTTACAAGCGCGTCTCCGTCGGCACCAAGGTCATCGTCGTCGGCCCCGGCAACAAGCAGGGCAACGTCGCTTTCCAGGACAAGGGCATCGATATCCTGCGCACCATGTTCGGCGGTTGAGCAACGCTTCTGGTAAAAATGAAGGCGCACTCGGATGCGCCTTTTTATCTTTTAAAATTGTGACACAGAACTCTGCCAATGAATCGAACTGATAACCTTTTTGGTCGTTCGGGGATATTCAATGGCATATGCATTGCGTTTTTCCACCTCGCTTCTGGCAGGCATTGCGTTTTCCGCTCTTGCATCGATTGCCGGCACGGCTTCGGCCGAAGATCTGGAATTTTCCATTTACGGCGGTTACCAGACGGCACCGCACAGCCACGTCGACGTTTCCGACGGCACCTCCTTCAGCGCCGGGTGGGAAGGCAAGTCCTTCGGCAGTCCGCCCTATTACGGCGGCCGTGTCACCTGGTGGCTGGGCGACTTCAACCTGCCGAACTGGGGCGTGTCGCTCGACTACACCCATGACAAGGTCTATGCCGACGACGAAACCATGGCACGTTCGCCGGGCTGGACGCATTTCGAATTCACCGACGGCCTGAACCTTGTGACGGTCAACGGCCTCTACCGCTTCAAGGACCCGGCGCGGCCCTGGACCCCCTATCTCGGTGCCGGTGTCGGCGTGAACATTCCGCATGTCGAAGTCACCCGTCCCCAGGGCACGACCTTCGACTACGAATTCGGCGGCGTGACCTTCCAGGCGCAGGCCGGCGTCGACTTCCGCATCACCGACAACTGGTCGACCTTCGTCGAATACAAGGGCACCTATTCGCGCGTCGACGTTCCGATCGACAGCGGCGACCGCCTGAAGACGAACATCGTCACCAACGCGGTCAATGTCGGTATTTCATACCACTGGTAATCTGGAGCAATTCCAGCAAAAGTGCAGCGGAATTGCGTGAAAACAAAGAGATAGAGCGTTTTCGGAATTCGAAGAAAGACGGAAATGCTCCAGAATTCGAGCTGTGGGACTATTTCGTGCCGCAGCTCACCTTGCCTTCCACAACGAAGAAGCTGGCGCCGCTTTCGATCCGCAGCGCGTAGGTGCCGCCGAAATTCTGCGAAGGCGTGCCATGCTCGCTGGCGAGAACCGCGAGATCCAGCGTCTCGCTTCCGGTATCATCACCTTCCGTATCGAAGACTTCCAGGCGCAGATCGCCATCGCGCGACCAGCGGTTCGTGAGATCCTTTGATTCGAATATCCGCTTGTTGAAGCTTTGGGATCGGGAAGCGTCCTTGAGCATCAGCGCGCCGCGAAAATGGATGAGCTTGTGGCCGCCTCCGTCTTCAAACGCGCTTTCGAGGGTAAAGCGCACGTCCTTGTCATCGGCAGAACAGAAATAGCGGCTATCGGCGTGCGCCGCACCAGCCGCGCCGAGCAACACGCCAAGCACCATCAATCCGCGCCACATAGCCAAAACTCCCTGCGATCCGCCAATGAATCGGTACTCTCAGGGTAGCGGCAAACCTCTTAATTTTTCAGGCACAGAGCCCCCGTAGGCCCAGTCCAGAAGTTCGACGGTGTGCAGGATCGGCGTTGATGTGCCCGACCTTATCTGGGTGATGCAGCCGATATTGCCTGTGGCGATGATATCGGCCTTGGTCGCCTCGATATTCTTGACCTTGCGGGTCTTGAGGGCCGCGGAAATATCCGGCTGCATGATGTTGTAGGTACCGGCCGAGCCGCAACAGAGGTGGCCTTCCGCCGGATCGCGAACGGTAAAACCTGCAGACTTGAGCAGATGCTTCGGCGCCGTGGTGATCTTCTGGCCGTGCTGCATGGAGCAGGCGGAATGATAGGCAACCGTAATGCCCCTCGGCATGTGCGCAGGCAGTTCGAGTCCAACAAGATATTCGGTGATATCCTTGGCAAGAGCCGAGACGCGCGCCGCCTTGCCGGCATAGGCCGCGTCAAGGCGCAGCATGTGGCCGTAGTCTTTGATCGTCGTGCCGCAGCCGGAAGCGGTGATGATGATCGCGTCGAGGTCGCCAGCCTCGATCTCACGGGTCCAGACATCGACATTGGCGCGGGCCGAAGCCAAAGCCTGTTCCTCGCGTCCCATGTGGTGGACCAGGGAACCGCAGCAGACCTCGCCCTCGGGGACGATGACCTCGACTCCGAGGCGCGTCAGCAGCCGGATGGTCGCCTCGTTGATGGCGGGATCGAGAACGGGTTGAGCACAGCCGGTGAGGATCGCAACGCGGCCGCGGCGTTCGGCCTGCGGCTCATGCCGGCCGGGCTTAGCGAAGGGCGAAGGTGCCGGAATGCTGCGTGGCGCAAGCGCCAGCATGGCGGCAAAGGGCTTCAGCGCGGGTCCGCGCATCAGGCCGGCAAAGGGACGGCCGATGCGGGCCAGCGCAAGAGCCGCCCGAAAGCGGCCGGGATAGGGCAGCACTGCTGCGAGGATGGCCCGCGTCAGCCGGTTCATGAACGGCCGCTTGTAAGTCTTTTCGATGTGAACCCGGGCATGGTCGACCAGATGCATGTAGTCGACGCCGGAAGGACAGGTCGTGGTGCAGGCGAGGCAGGAGAGACAGCGGTCGATATGGGTGACAACCTCGGCATCGGCCGCGCGGTCGTTTTCCAGCATGTCCTTGATGAGGTAGATGCGCCCCCGCGGGCTGTCGAGCTCATTGCCGAGGATGACGTAGGTCGGACAGGTGGCGGTGCAAAAACCGCAATGCACGCATTTGCGCAGGATCTGCTCGGATTCGGCCACATGCGGATCGGCAAGCTGGGCAAGGGTGAAGTTGGTCTGCATTCACGCGATCTCCCGTGACCCCTTCTCCCCAGCGGGGAGAAGGTGCCCGCAGGGCGGATGAGGGGGCCGCACCCGGAGCGGAAGCGAAAGGGCAGCAAACGGCGTGCCGTGTGGCCCCCTCATCCGACCCTTCGGGCCACCTTCTCCCCGCTGGGGAGAAGGTGGGACAAAAGACGCCGATCGTGATTGCTCGGAAACAAGCATCTCCATCATCCCATCTTGCCCGGATTGAATATCCCCGCCGGATCGAACTTTTCCTTCACACGACGGGACAACAATGCCACCGCTTCTTCCTCGGGATGGAAAGCCGATATCGCCGCCCTCGCACCGGCTGGCGCGCGGATCAGCGTCGCGTGACCGCCGCCGAGCGCCTTGACGAAGCGGCGGACGAGATCGGCCTCCGGATCGGCTTCCATGCGCATCCAGACGAGACCGCCCTGCCAGTCATAGAAGGCATCGATGCCGGCTTCGAGCCTCAAGGCCGCAACAAGCTGGTGGCCGATGCTCGGTGCCACGGAGACACGCCAGACGGGCCGCGCGGTTCCATCGGCATAGGGTGCCACGTCGCGGATTTCCTGCCAGAGCTGCCGGCTCGCCGCCTGATCGAGCCTCACGGCCTGGCCGAAGGGCGCCATCGCCGACAGAAGCTTTGCGGCGCGTGAGTCCACCGAGCCGGGCAAGCCTTCGATTCGCAGCACTGTCGCCTCTCCCTCCGGAAGCTTGCCGCCGAGGAATTTCCAGGTCACGGTCAACGGCAGATGGGCGGCACCCGAGACTTCCACCGGCAGAGCCATAGCCGCTGCCATGGCATTTGCGGCCTCGGCATCGTTGAGACCGGAAATGATGATGGTTTCCTCAGTCTTAGGACGCGGCGGCACGCGGAAGGTCACCTCGGTCAGGAAACCGAGCGTACTGTGCGAACCGGCAAGCAATTTCACCAGATCAAGGCCCGTAACATTCTTCATCACCCGGCCGCCGGCCTTGATGATCTCGCCCTTGCCATTGACGAAGCGGATGCCGAGCAGGCTGTCGCGCGCCGCACCCGCTACGAAGCGGCGCGGACCGGAGACATTGGCGGCAAAGACGCCGCCGATGGTCGGTTCACCCGACGTGCCCATCAGGGCGCGGTGATCCATGGGCTCGAAGGCAAGCATCTGGCTGTTTTCGGCCAGCGCTGCCTGGACTTCGGCAAGCGGCGTGCCCGCCTTTGCGGTCATCACCATCTCGCCGGGATTATAGGCGACAATCCCGGAAAGGCCGGTCGAGCGCAGGCGATCCTCCGCCTCGACGGCATTGCCGAAACCCGAGCGCGTGTCGCCGCCGCTGATGGCGAGCGCACGGCCCTCTTGTGCATGCGCACGGATGATTGCTGCGGCTTCCTCTTCGCTTGCCGGCACCAGATCGATCATACGGCCGAACGCCCCTCGAGCGGGAAGACCTTGGAAGGGTTCAGCAGCCATTGCGGATCGAAGGCGGCGCGCGCCGCCATCTGCTGGGCAAGATCGGCCTCGGAATATTGATGGCGCATCAGGTCACGTTTCTCGATACCGACGCCGTGTTCGCCGGTCAGGCAGCCGCCGGCGTCGACGCAGAGTTTCAGGATATCGTTGCCGGCCGCCTCGGCCTTGGCGGCATCCTCTGGATCATTGGCATTGAAGAGGATCAGCGGATGCATGTTGCCGTCGCCGGCGTGGAAGACATTGGCGACGCGCAGGCCATAGCTCGCGACGATTTCCGAGGTGCGCTGCAGCACATGGGAAAGCTGGCTGAGCGGCACGGTACCGTCCATGCAGATATAATCGGCGATGCGGCCGGTGGCGCCGAAGGCAGACTTGCGACCCTTCCAGATCAGCGCCGCCTCGGTTGCCGACTGGCATTCGCGCACCGTCTTGACGCCGTGTCTACGGGCGATGTCGACGATGCTCTTCAGCATGTCATCCATTTCCGCTTCCGATCCCTCGACCTCGACGATCAGCAGTGCGCCGACATCGAGCGGGTAGCCGGCATGGGCGAAGGCCTCGCAGATCTCGATCGCCGGCTTGTCCATGAATTCGATGGCAACGGGAATGATGCCGGCGGCGATGACATCGGCAACGCAGCGGCCGGCTTCCTCGGAGCTTTCGAAACCGAACAGCACCGGGCGGGCACCCTCCGGCTTGGCGATGAGCCGCACTGTTGCTTCGGTGACGATGCCGAGCTGGCCCTCATGACCGCAGACGAGGCCGAGCAGATCGTAGCCCGCTGCATCCAGCGCCTTGCCGCCGAGTTCGATTACCGTGCCGTCGGTCAGCACCATCTTGACACCGAGCAGGTTGTTGGTCGTCACGCCATATTTCAGACAGTGTGCGCCGCCGGAATTCATGCCGATATTGCCGCCGATCGTGCAGGCGAGCTGGGAGCTCGGATCCGGCGCATAGAAGAAACCATCCGCAGAAACGGCTTCCGAAATGTTGAGATTGGTGACACCGGCCTGAACGACGGCGCAGCGATTGGCGAAGTCGATTTCGAGGATGCGGTTCATCTTCGACAGGCCGAGCACGACGGCATCTTCCTGCGGGATCGCACCGCCCGAAAGCGACGTGCCGGCGCCGCGCGGGACAACCGGAATGCCGTAGCGATGACAGTATTTCATAACGGTTGCCACTTCCGCCGTCGAGCGCGGCAGGGCGACGGCGAGCGGCAGGCGGCGGTAGGAAACGAAGGCATCCGTCTCGAACGGCACGAGTTCGCGCGCTTCATGGATCAGACATTCCGGCGGCAGGAGATCGATGAGATCGGCAACGATTTCCTTGCGGCGCGCCAGGACATCGGGACGTGGAGCGAGAAACGAAATGGCGTCGGACATGGCGTTCTCCCTCGGCCGGCATCACGGAAACCGGCCGCAAATCCTCCCTGCGAACGGTTCCTTCGGCTTAGCACTTTCCCGAAACCGGCGCAAATGTTAAGCACTTATGCCAAAAGGGAAAAAGTTATAAAAGCTTATGACCAATCTGGGTGATCTCGAAATCTTTGCCAAGGTCGTTTCGACCGGCAGCATGTCGCTCGCCGGCCGCGCGCTCGGCTTTTCCCCTGCCGTCGTTTCCAAGCGCATCAAGCGGCTGGAAGACCGGCTCGGCACACGGCTTCTGCAGCGTACAACGCGGCAGATCTCACTGACGGAAGCCGGCCAAGGCTTTTACGACCGCGTACTCGGCATTCTGGCGGGGCTGGAAGAGGCGGAATTCTATATTTCCGGCCGCTCGGCGCAGATGCACGGCACGCTGAAGATCTCCGCCCCCACCTCCTTCGGGCGGATGCATATCGCGCCGCATCTGAAAGCCTTCATGGAGGCGCATCCGGAGCTCGCCATCAACCTGGTGCTGACGGATGAATTCAGCGATATCATCGGCGGCGGCTTCGACCTCGCCATCCGCATTGCGGAGCTGACCGATTCCAGCCTTGTCGCACGCCGGCTGGCGCCCGTGCGCCGCGTGCTCTGCGCCTCGCCTGACTATGTCGCCGCCCATGGCATGCCAAAACATATCGAAGAGTTGAAGCAGCACCGCTGCCTGCCGGCCCACAACAACGACGTCTGGCGGCTCGACGGCCCGGATGGAGCCTTCAGCCTGCGGCCGGAGGGCATGCTGATCACCAATTCCAGCGAGGTGATCCGCGAAACAGTGATTGCCGGCCTCGGCATTGCGCTGCGCTCCACCTGGGACATCGGCGAGGAACTGAAGAACGGCAAGCTCGTGCAGGTGCTGCCGGCCTATGAGGGCTCGCACAATGTCACGCTCTCGGCGGTTTACCCAAGCCGGCAGTTTCTGCCGGCCAAGGTTCGGCTGTTCATCGATTTTCTGGCCGAGCTCTACGGCCCGGTTCCCTACTGGGAGCGCTGAGGTTCGGCTGACTGATGCGCCAGCCGTTCGATGACAAGATCGAGCAGCGCCCTCAGCCGGGCCAGCCGCCGCATGTCGCGGTGATAGCCGACCCATGTATCGCGGCCGGGCGGCGCTTCGCCAAGATCGACCAACTCGATGGCTGGAATGGCATCGCCAAGCGGCCGCGGCAGGACGGCAAGACCGGCGCCTCGGGCACAAAGGGTCGCCTGCACATCCCTGTTGTTGCTGCGCATGGTGATATCGGCCTTCGGCAGCAGCCGCTGCAGCCAGCCGACATCGGGCATGCCGCCGAAGGCTTCGTCCATGGTGACGAGCCGGGAGCCCGTGCCATCGCCCGCCTCCGGATGCGGCAAGCCGCGGCGGATATAGAGACCATAATCGATATGCAGGAGCTTGCGGGACATGACCTCCGTCTCGGTGAAAGGCGCAATCCGGAAGACGATATCGGCCTCGCGTCGTGAGAGGCTGAGAAGCCGGCTGTCGGTCAAGAGTTCGATGACGACCTTGGGATAGGCGGTAGAAAACTCCGCCAGAACCGGTGACAGGACATGGGCGCCGAACCAATCCGACGAGGAGAGCCGCAGCAAGCCGTCGAGCTGCCTGTTCTGGCCGACGAGCTCACGCTCCAGTCCGAGCGCTTCCTCTTCCATGCGTTCGGCATGGGCAAAGACGGTCGCTCCCTCATCCGTCAGCACGAAACCTTCGGCCGTACGCTGGAAAAGCGTCTGGCCAAGCGAGGCCTCAAGCGCCCGCAGCCGGCGTCCCATGGTCGGCTGGGTCAGGCCAAGGCTGCGTGCGGCGGCGCCCAGCGTCCCGAGCCGGGCAATCGCCAGGAAGAGTTTCAGGTCGCTCCATTCCAAGGGCGTAACTCCAGGGGGTTAGCCTCAAACAAAAATGCATGGTTTTCATTCGTTATCTTTGATTTCCATTCACAATTCAATGCGGCATTCTGCGGCCAACAAACCAAGGAGAGTTTCATGAGCACGATGAAAGCAGCACTTGTCGAAGCACAGAATGCCGAATTCACCATTGCCGAGATCGCAAAGCCTGTTGCCCGGGCGGGCCAGATCCTCGTCCGCATCAAGGCCGCGGCGCTCAATCCGCTGGATCTGAAGATCCGCGCCAATGAGGCTGCTCATGCCCGTCATCCCCTGCCCGCCATTCTCGGTATCGACATGGCCGGCGTCGTCGAAGCGGTCGGCCCCGATGTGACAGGCTTTCGCGTCGGCGACGAAGTCTACGGAATGACGGGCGGCGTCGGCGGGCTGCAGGGATCGCTTGCCGAATACGCCGCCGTCGATGCCGATCTCGTCGCGCTCAAGCCGCGCAATCTTTCCATGCGTGAGGCCGCTGCCCTGCCGCTGATTGCGATCACTGCCTGGGAAGGTCTTGAAGAACGCACACAGGTGAGAGCGGGGCATAAGGTGCTGGTCATCGGCGGCGGTGGTGGCGTCGGCCATATCGCCGTGCAGATGGCCGTTGCCGCCGGTGCCGAGGTCTATGCCGTCGACGGCGGTTCGAAGGCTGAATATATCAGCAGTATCGGTGCCACGCCGATCGACTATGCGGTTGCGACCGTCGATGACTATGTCGCCCGCTATGCGGACGGGAAAGGTTTCGACATCGTCTATGATACGATCGGCGGAAAGGGCCTCGATGCTGCCTTCCAGGCCGTCGCCAAGTTCGGCCATGTGGTCACCAGCCTGGGCTGGGGTACGCATTCGCTGGCGCCACTTTCCTTCAAGGGAGCGACCTATTCCGGTGTCTTTACGCTGGCACCGCTTCTGACCGGCGAGGACCGCGCCCATCATGGCGATATCCTCAGGCATATTGCCGCACGCGTCGAAGCCAGAACGTTGATGCCAAATCTGGACCCACGTCCATTTTCTCTCGCAGAGGTCGGCGAGGCCTACCGGCTACTGGAAAGCCGTGGGGCCGAAGGCAAGGTCGTGGTAGAGATCTGACACTCTATCTCTTTGTTTTCCCGCAATTCCGGACGCAAAACCGATACGCACTTTCGCTGAGTTGCTTTAGCGCGCCAGATCGAGATAGGCGCGCGCGACCATCGCGTCGATATCCGCCGGCACCGGCACGATGCAGGATTCGGCGCCGACACCGCGCTTTGCGACCCGTTCCAGGCAGCGGGCCTGCAAGGTGAAGCCGAGGTCCATGGACTCGACCGAGTTGCCGAGTGGGCGCGGACCGGCGAGATTCGCCATATGGCCGCCGCCGAGTACGTGGAAAGACCGGCCGTTCTTCAGGTGGAAGGTCTCGATATGATCGGCTTCATAGCGATCGATGCCAACGACATCGGGATGGCTGCGGAAGGCTGCGACATCGATCTCATGCGGGAAATGACCGCCATTCATCAGGATCGCGCCGTCGTTGATGAGCGGCAGATCAGCTGACGTGACGATATCGGGGAAGCCGGTCACTGTGGCGATGACATCGGCAGAACGGATCGCCTGTTCGCGAAGCGGCGTGACGAAACCGTCGAGATGCGCCTCGAGGCTGGTGACCGGGTCGATATCGACGACACTGACCGTCGAAAAGGCATTGCGGAAGCAGGCCGCCGTGCCCTTGCCGCAGGCGCCGTAACCGAAGACGGTCACGCGCTTGCCATTGGTGGAGCGGTTGGTGAAGCGCATGTAGCTTTCGAACAGGCTCTGGCCGACGGCATGCTTGTTTTCGGCGAATTGCTTGATCGGACTGTCATTGATGACGAGGATCGGCATCGCGAGTTTCTCGCGCATCGGCAGCAGCCGGGTGCGGCCTGAGGTCGTCTCTTCCGTGCCGCCGAGCAGATTGGCATAGGGCCTCTCGGCTGCAACGGCGAAAAGATCGCCGCCATTGTCCAGTAGCAGATCGGGCTTTTCGGCGACGACGGCCTCAAGGCTCCGGCGATGGGCGACGGGGTCGGTCGTCTGGGTTGCGAAGACGGTGAAGCCCTGGACGCGCAGGAATTCTACCGTCGCCGGCTGCGTGCTGTTCAGGTTGCCGGTGCATACGAGGTGCGCGCCGCCGGCCCGCAAGGTCATGAGCAGAGCCACGGTCTTCGGCTCCAGATGGATGCCGGTGCCGATGGACAGGCCATCAAAAGGCCGCGTCCTTTCGAATTCCGCTGCCGTTGCCTTCAGCAGGCGGCAGCTGTTGCCGATCCAGTCGATGCGTGTCGCAAGCTTTTCCATCATATGCCCTTTCGTTCCCTCTGATCTAGCGAAGCGGAGATAGGGCCGGCATGGAGATATTTCTGATGAAAGGACAGAAAAACTGCTCTTTCAGGATGCGCTGCCGGAGCGCAGCAGCCAGTTTCGAAGCGCAGTAAAGGCAGGCCGTTTCGCATCTGATGTCCGGCAGCAGAGGCTGTAGCCTGCCGGGCGGCGGATGAAGCCATAGGGGGCAACCAGGATGCCGCGACTGAGATCGTCCTCGATCGAGGCTTTCGGCGCCAGCGCAATGCCGAGGCCGGATCGGGCTGCACCCAGTGCCAGCAGCAGATCCTCGAATTCACGCCGGCGGGAAAAGACAACTGGCAGCGTGCCGCTTTCGGCGAACCATTCGGCCCAGAGCTTCGGCGCGCTACGGCTGACGAGAATGGTCATATCCGCCATTGCTTCGGGGTCACGTGAAAGTCCGGCAGCGAGTGCCGGTGTGACGACCGGTCCGAACTCATCCTCCATGAAGCGCGTTTCTGTCATTCCGGCAGAGGAGCGCTGCTCGCCGCCCATGATCACGGCATCGAAATCCGGATGTTGGGACAGCGGCTCGACGACGGTCATGGGTACGATATCGATCTCAACAGCGCCAAGGCTTGCCTGCATGTCAACCGCGCGCGGCATCAGCCACCAGATGGCAAAAGCCGAGGGCACGCCGAGACGGATGCGCTTCCTGTCCGCTTCCTCAAATTCATCGGCCGCCCGCTTCAATATGGTAAGGGCAGTACCGGCGGCCTCGGCAAAGGCGCTCGCCTTTTCAGTCGGGACCAGCCTGCGGCCGTCGCGCGTGAAGAGCCTCCTGCCGAGGTGGTCTTCGAGTGTCGCAATCTGCTGGCGCACGGCGCCGCGCACCACGCCCAGCTCTTCGGCCGCCTTCAAAATGCTGCCGTGGCGGCAGACGGCTTCGAAGGCGCGGATCGCATTGAGAGGCGGAAGTCGCATAATTACCACATTGTCGAAAATCACGGTGGATCAGATGATCGCGGCATTGAACGGAATGCAAGATCGGACCATATTGTACAGCTGTGCAAGACGACGCATTCGGGACAGGAAATGGCGGAATTTCCGAACCTGCCCAGCCTCGGTTTTTCCTATGTACAATGAATCAAATCGTGTTCCGGTTCGTTTTGCACGTATGGATCGCGCAAGCTTTTCATAGGATACTAAAATAACAACGACTCAGATCAACGATCGTAAAGGTGACCCGACAATTGACCCTTCTTGCCCGCCTGGCTTCTGATGTGCAACTCATGTTTCGGCGTCCGCCGCGACAGCAATATGCTGCGCTCTGTTACCGGGTGAAAAAGAAGTCGGGTGAGCTCGAAGTTCTGCTGATGACCAGCCGTGATACCGGGCGCTGGGTGATCCCCAAGGGCTGGCCGATGAACCGCAAATGCGCCTATGAAGTTGCGGCGCAGGAAGCCCTGGAAGAGGCCGGCGTGCGCGGTACGGTGGAAACCGAAACGCTCGGCCACTATACCTACCAGAAGGTCTTGCGCGACGGCCTGAAGGTGACCTGCAAGGTTCAGGTCTACGCCCTCGAAATGACCGGTTCGACGAAGAATTTCAAGGAAAAGGGCGAGCGAACCATCGAGTGGGTTTCCTGCGACGAAGCGGTCAAGCGCGTCCAGGAGCCCGAATTGCGCAATCTGTTCCTCGCCTTTAAACGGCGCATGGCCGAAAAGCTTTCCAGCGGCATTCCGAAACAAATTCCGGCGGAATGAGTCTTGCCATCTTGTGCTGCTACAAAAGGCGGCGCAAAAGCAGGACTTAGCCAGGAAACAGAATGCCGCAACGCAACGCCGTCCTCACGAAACGCACGCTTGATAAGGATCTCGACAAATTTACCCATGTCGAGGATGCGGCCAAGCATGTCTCGCGACGGTTGGTGACGCCGGGACTTGGCCTGATCTTTCTCGGCCTCGCCATGCTTTTTGCCGGCGTCTACGTGTTCGACAGGCCGGGTGCAGTGCTGGTAATTGCTGCTGCAGCACTTGCCGCCTACATGGCCATGAACATCGGCGCCAACGACGTGACGAACAATGTCGGCGCGGCCGTCGGCGCGCGTGCCATCACCATGAAGCAGGCGCTGATCACCGCCGCAATCTTCGAGGTACTGGGTGCGACGATCGCGGGCGGCGAGGTCGTCAAGACGATTTCCTCCAGCATCGTCGATACGGTGCAGGTCCCTCCCGCGACACTCGGCTGGATCATGATGGCGGCGCTCACGGCTGCCGCACTCTGGATCAACCTCGCCACATGGATGAATGCACCGGTTTCGACGACGCACGCGATCGTCGGCGCCGTGATCGGGGCAGGCTTCGGTGCCGCAGGACCGGAGCCCGTCAACTGGCGGGTGATGCTGGAAATCACCGCAAGCTGGATAACTTCGCCATTGATCGGCGGGCTGATCGCTGCCGGGCTGCTCTATCTGGTGAAGACCCTCATCGTCTATCGCGAGGACAAGATCGCTGCCGCCCTGCAGTGGGTGCCCGTGATGATCGCCGTCATGGCCGGCGGCTTCACGGCCTATATGATGCTGCAGCTTGCGCCGCAGGGACGATATTCGTCGCTGACGATCCTTCTGATCGGCATCGGCATCGGCATCGGGCTCGTCAGCTGGCTTGCGGTGCGGCCGCTCATCCTGCGGCAGGCGGAGAACCTCGAAAACCGCAACAGCTCACTTCGCACGCTGTTCCACTTTCCGCTGATCGGCTCGGCCGCGCTGCTCTCCTTCGCGCATGGCGCAAACGACGTTTCGAACGCGGTCGGCCCACTCTCGGCCATCGTTCACTCGGCCGGTATCGCCGACAACGGCATGACCGGTCATCCGCCGCTCTGGGTCATGCTGATCGGCGCTTTGGGAATCTCGGTCGGCCTCCTGCTTTTCGGGCCGCGCCTCATCCGGCTCGTCGGCGAGGAGATCACCAAGCTCAACCCGATGCGCGCCTATTGCGTGGCCCTGTCGACCGCCTTCACCGTCATCGTTGCCTCCTGGCTCGGCCTGCCGGTCAGCACCACGCATATTGCCGTCGGCTCGGTCTTCGGCGTCGGCTTCTTCCGCGAATGGTACACGCGCCATTCGAAGCGTCGTATCGAATTCATACGCCGCAAGGCCGAAAGCTTCGAGATCGACGAGCCTGAGCCGAACGTCCACGAAGCCCGTCGGCGCTATCTCGTCCGCCGTTCGCACGTCATGACGATCATCGCAGCCTGGGTCATCACCGTGCCGGTTTCGGCCGTGCTTGCGGCCATGATTTATTGGGTTATGTTCGCGCTCTTCCTATGAGTCAGGGTCCCAGGATGCGCGCCAATTTCCGCATGCAGCGGCTTTTCATCGATGCCCCCTTGTCAAAGGGCGCCGCCATCGAGGTTAATGCCGACCAGTTCAACTATCTCGCCAACGTCTTGCGCATGGAAGAGGGTGCGGACATCCTTCTCTTCAACGGCCGCGACGGCGAATGGAAGGCGAGCCTCTCCTTCCCGACCCGCAAGCGCATCCTGCTGTCAGCCACCGAGAAAACCCGGCCGCAGCCCGCACCCTCCGACCTGCACTATCTTTTCGCGCCGCTGAAGGTCGGCCGCATGGATTATCTGGTGCAAAAGGCAGTGGAAATGGGCGCCGGCCTGTTGCAGCCGGTCATGACCCAGCACGTGCAGGGCAAGATCACCAATCTCGACAAGATCCGCGCCAATGTCATCGAAGCGGCGGAACAGTGCGGCATCCTCGGCATTCCCGATGTCGCCGAACCCGTGCGGCTTGCCGATCTGCTCGACCGCTGGCCTGCAGACCGGCGCATCATCTATTGCGATGAGGGCGATGCCGGGCAGAACCCGCTGCCGCTGCTTTCCAGGGTGACGGAAAGGAAGCTGGCGCTTCTGGTCGGTCCGGAAGGAGGCTTCTCCGAAGAGGAGCGGACACGCCTGCGCAGCCTCGACTTCGTGACCGCAATCCCGCTCGGTCCGCGCATCCTGCGCGCCGACACGGCCGCGGTCGCAGCGATGGCGGTGATACAGGCTGCAATCGGCGATTGGAATTAACGTTTGAACGTCGGTTCTCTGGAAAGGCCCGCTATTTTTTTGATGACCTGTTGAAACAATTTCACTTGCAACTTAGCTGGCTTGGGCACTAATCACCCTTCCAATTGCCCCGGCCCCGGCGCCTTCGAATACAGGTACTTTCATGGCTCGCGACACTACCGACCAGACGCCGATCTCTTCGGTTCAGGAGCTGACCGATTATCTCGCCGCCGGCAATAAGCCGAAGGAACGGTTCCGCATCGGCACCGAGCATGAGAAGTTCGTCTTCTTCCGCAAGGACAACAGCCCTGTTCCCTATTTCGGCGAGGCCAGCATTTCAGCGCTCTTGAAGGGCCTGCAGGCCAAGAGCGGCTGGGAACCGATCATGGACGGCGACAATATCATCGGCCTTGGCGAGCAGAGCGGCATGGGCGCCATCTCGATCGAGCCCGGCGGCCAGTTCGAACTCTCGGGTGCACCGCTCGAGAACATTCACCAGACCTGCAAGGAATCCAACCAGCATCTTGCGCAAGTACGAGAGATCGCAGAGCCTATGGGCATCGGTTTCCTCGGCATCGGCGGCAGCCCGACATGGACCTATGCGGAAACTCCGCATATGCCGAAGTCGCGCTACGAGATCATGACCAGCTACATGCCTGAGGTCGGCACCCGCGGTCTCGACATGATGTACCGCACCTGCACGATCCAGGTGAACCTCGACTTCTCGTCGGAAGACGACATGCGCCGCAAGATGCGCGTGTCGATGAAGCTGCAGTCGCTGGCAACAGCGCTCTTCGCCTCCTCACCCTTCACCGAAGGCAAGCCGAACGGTGCTCTTTCCTGGCGCGGCGATGTCTGGCGCGACGTGGACAACAGGCGCAGCGGCCTGTTGGACTTCACCTTCCGCGACGATTTCGGTTTCAAGGATTATGCCGAATGGGCGCTCGACGTGCCCATGTATTTCGTCATGCGCGACGGCCACTATCACCGGGCGACCCACGTCACCTTCCGGCAGTTCATGAACGGCGCGCTGAAGGGCGAGATTGCCGCCTATGAACCGACGATGGGCGACTGGACGAACCATCTTTCGACGCTCTTCCCCGATGTGCGTCTGAAGCGTTTCCTCGAAATGCGCGGTGCTGATGGCGGTCCTTGGCGGCGCATCTGTGCTCTGCCGGCCTTCTGGGTCGGGCTGCTCTATGATGACACCGCTCTTCAGGCTGCCGACGAACTGACGAAGGACTGGGGTTTCGACGAGGTCAATTTGCTGCGCAACGCGGTGCCGGAGGAAGGCCTCAAGGCTCAGTTCCGCGGTCACGCACTGATCGACACGGCGCGCGAAGTCGTCAATATTTCCCGGGCCGGCCTCAAGGCGCGCAACAGGCTGAACGGCGACGGCGTCGATGAAAGCATCTTTCTTCAGCCGCTCGATGAGGTTCTGGCCAAGAAGGCGACGCTCGCCGAAGACCTGCTGGCGCTCTATCACGGTCGCTGGAACGGCTCGGTCGAACCAGTCTTCCAGGAATATCAATACTAAGAGGCAAGCCACCGCTTCCAAAAAGCCGTTTGCGCAATCCCATTTCCGGCTATAGTGCCACTAATATGCGCCACGACTCGGGGAAAGGGACTCTCATGCTGCCACTCTTCGACATGATGATGCAGGCGCAGAACGGGGCGGCGATGGATGCCGTTGCCAAGCAGTTCAACCTCGCGCAGGAACAGGCGACCAAGGCGATGGCCGCGCTGACGCCGGCCTTTTCCGCCGGCCTCAAGCGCAGCACCAGCAATCCCTACGATTTCGTCGGCCTGATGCAGGCGGTCGCGTCGGGTAACTATGCCAAATATTTCGAGGACATGAGCAAGGCGTTCACGCCCGAAGGCATTTCCGACGGCAACAACATCCTCTCCCAGCTCTTCGGCTCCAAGGAAGTCTCGCGCGCCATCGCTGCGCAGGCGGCGCAGATGACCGGCATCGGCCAGGAAATCTATAAGCAGATGCTGCCCGTCATGGCCGGTACGCTGATGGGAGGGCTCTTCAAGCAATCGACCGGGCAGATGGCCTCGCCAGTCAACCCCTTCGTCAATACCGCCATGGGCGAAACGATCCAGAAATGGCTTGAGAGTACCGGCTTTGCGCCGAAGCCGAAGGCGGCACCCGAACCCAGCATTTTCGATAATCCGTTCACCCAGGCCATGCAGCTGATGTTCAGCGTGCCGAAGCCGGCGCCCCAGCCGCAGCCCGTCAATCCATTCCTCGACAATCCTTTCGCCAAGGCATTCCAGGAGATGATGGCAGGGCCTCAGCAGCCGGCGGCAAAGGCTCCGGAACAGCCGAAAGAAGAACCGAAAGCCGAAAACGACAGCTACACCCAGATGCTGAACGCCATGTTCGACAGCGGTCTCGAAGTGCAGAAAAGCTATCAGAAGGGCCTCGAAGCGATTTTCGAGGCCTATCGGCCGAAATCTACACCCCCTCCCGAAGGTCCCGCCCCCACAAGCCCCTCTGCAACGAGCAAGAAATAAAAAAACCCGGAGATGGCTTGGGAAAGCCGATCACCGGGTTAAGCAGCAGGGCTATTGGCTATCACCCTGCGGGGAAACGCGTGCGTTCAGTCCCTGTAGGGGCGCATGACCGCAATGTGCCGGCGGCGCTTGGCTGCCTGCGTCAGATGCTCCGACGGATCTTCAAAGAAGGTCGAAGCGAGGAAAGCGGAAGTGACATCGGCCCGCGTCAGGCCGATATCCCGCAACTGATTGTCATCAAGGTCGTGCAGTCCATTCACCTGCGAGCGATTGCGCACAATGCGAAGAGCGGCTGCCAGCGGCGCAAAAGCGGCCATGAGACGCTGCATGAACGTCGGGGCGAGCTTGCCGCAGTCGAGTTCTAGTGTCTGTTCATGAGTGCGCATCGAACTCTCCTTTCTTCGGGGCGCAGAACAGCCCGCCCCGCCTGCGAGGTCGTGCAGGAAGGGTGAAGCTGGTCACAGGGTGGACAGGCAGGGTGTCTGTCCTTCACTTTGCTTGATTTGCATGCCGAAGATGCCAAAGGACTATTGATCAGTCCAACGAATGTTTCTAATGATTAGCATCAGAGATCTTTATGGATGGGTAAGATCATGTCGGCGCCTCTTGATATAGACCAGTTGCAGACCTTCATCGCGATCGTGGATTCCGGCAGTTTCACCAAGGCTGCCGACAAGGTCTACAAGACACAGTCTGCCGTCTCCATGCAGATGCGCCGTCTGGAAGAGCGCATCGGCAAGCAGCTCTTCATCAAGGACGGCCGCGGCAACCGGCTGACGGTTGAAGGCGAAAAGCTGCTCAATTATGCACGGCGCATCATCCGCTTGAACAATGAGGCGATCGCCGCATTCGACGACAACAGGCTGGAAGGCACGCTGCGCATCGGCACGCCCGATGATTATGCCGACCGCTATATGCCCGAGATCATCGGCCGTTTCGCCAAGACGCATCCGAATGTCGAGCTCTATATCGTCTGCGAGCCCTCCGTCGACCTCGCCGAGCGCATGCACAAGGGCGAGCTCGATATCGCGCTCGTCACCCACAATCCGCGCGAACGTATTTCGGATGTGGTGCGAACGGAACCGCTCTGCTGGGTGAGTTCCGCCAACCATCCGATCCGCGACGATGCACCGGTGCCGCTTGCCGTCGGCCGGCGCGACTGTCAGTGGCGGCAGCTCGCCTGCTCGGCGCTCGATGCTGTCGGCCGCGAGTATCAGATCCTGTTCACGAGCTGGTCCTGCACCGTGGTCGCTTCGGCCGTGCTCGCCGGCATGGCGGTTTCGGTCATGCCGGAATCGGCGCTTCGCACAGGCATGAAGGTGTTGAGCCAGGCGGACGGTTTCCCGGCGCTGCCGCCGGTGCAGATCGGCATCATGAAACGGCCGGGCGTTTCCCTGTCGCTGATGAATGCCATTACGGCACATATCACGGCCTGCCTCGACAACATCACGCCGACCGTCATCGAAGATAGCCTGGACCAAGATGTGAAGACCGGTTCCGCCCGTCATTATCCGCGGCTGAAGGCTGCAGCCAGCATGATGCCCAGCTGGTAGGCAAGTCTTACGCTGCTGAGGCCGATGTGGGAGCAAATAGGGAGGCGCGGATGACGCGCTTCCATTCCTCGAGGATGCGCTCGCCAAAACCGTCTTCACTCAAGACCGCAAGGCGGATCGCAGCACCGATCAGGTGACTGAAAAGGTAAGTGCGTGCTTTCATCTGCTCATCGCAGAGTTCCGGTGAGAGGCGGCGCACGGCCTCCTGGAAGATCGCAGCAATCTGGCCGCTATGCTCGATGTTCAGGCGTAGGAGATCCTGATCGGTCTCCGTGCCCATCCAGACACCGAGATAGGCGGCATCGTTACGATATTCGGCATAGTACCAGTCGATCACCCTGGAGATGAGATCGAGCG
>Ga0102589_1001658_pt1 | contig 28937 bp, 26 predicted proteins | sample AraplaMF_Col_mLB_FD_76858 | JGI IMG/M metagenome (GOLD analysis project Ga0102589, IMG submission 76858) | Arabidopsis root microbial communities from the University of North Carolina, USA - plate scrape MF_Col_mLB | ecosystem: Host-associated > Plants > Roots > Endosphere | place: USA...
TACTTATTATGGCTTAACACAATAAATGAATTTTTCTTACATATTGAAATACATTCGTCCGATATATGGGACAAAATTTCTTCTCTTTACGAAGAAACGTACTTTGAATTAATTCAAGGTCAATATATGCTTAAACAATTGCACGACATTATTCCAAACTTGTTAACAAATTGGTTAAAGGTAGTCAATCCATCTTATGCTGTATTCCCATCAGCAGCTGTATTGGCATGGGATGAGATTTTCCCTTCTAAAATAGATTCAGCAAATATAAAACATGCGGAAAACCTGTTGTTATATTCTATTAATCATGTGAATGGCTTAGAGTATAGTTTACATCTTTTTGAATCTATTACAGAATGGGCACAAGAGCATAATATAGAAATGGGTCACCGATTTAGATGGTTAGTTGGCGAGCTCGCAGATTTAAGTACAAATCGCATTTTAGTAACGGGAACTTCAGGGAACGGAAAAACTACATTTATTAACTCTATATTAGGAGAAAATATAGTAGAAAAATCAATTTCAAATGTAGTAGTTTTAAAAAATGATGCTCATACAGAAATTAACGCCATAACAGATTCTGCAATTACAACAACGGAAGATGTCTCTGATTACTATAATATGATGTCTCAACACCATCAAACATATAGAGATAGAGCATGTGTTGAATTTAAATTACCATGCAAATTTTTAAGTGAAAATAAACTTACATTTGTAGTTACACCTGGCTTTAATAGGAATAATGACACTAGAGATGAGATATTCGAATATTTAAACTCTGTAGACGAATTATTATTTGTATTGAATGCGGATTCACCTTTTACTGACAAAGAACGTGACATTCTATTAAGCATTCAAGAACATACACCAAATTTACAAATTCATTTCTTATTAAATAAAATCGATAACATATACAGTGAAGCAGAAGTGAAAAGAGTATTATATGATACGCAAGCAAGAATAAACACATATTTCCCGCAAGCGAGAATTTTCCCTTACTCTTCGCTATATACAAGTAGTCAACAATTAAATGAGTTAACTGAGTTTATTCATTTTAACTTTAATCATAAAAATATCGATGCAGAACGTACTGAAAAGCTACTATTTTTCATTCGAAAAACAATTACATATTTGTTGGATAAACGCGTTGAGAAAGAAAATAATTTAGTTGATGCGATTAATTGGAATGAAGATATGCTCGTGAAACTAAATGGTAGCATGAATAATCTTACTGCTTTTGAGAAGGAAAAAATTCATTTCATTACACAGTCATATCGCACAATGAAAACGGAAATTACGAACGACCTTACTGAAAATATTCCGAAGATATTACAGAGTTGTTCGGATTTAATTAGTGAAGAAAGCGATTTCGGTCACATGGATACGGAACTAAATAAAGCAATGAATGAAAGAGTACACAAATATTTAGAACAAACGGTATTACCTAAACTTGCCCTTTCTATGCAAAATTGGATTGAAACTTCTAATCATGAGCTCCTTCAAAGTCAATCATATCTTGAAGAACTGAGTGAAGGACTTAATTCTTTATTTGGAGAAAATCGAATACAGTTAGCATGTGATTTTAAAGTACTTGATGACTGGCGCAGAGATGCTGACAGAATGACGACTAGAATACAAATGGATGAAGTAAATATTTTACGTCGATTTACACCAGCGCAATTTTTACTGAAAAGTGCCGGTAAATTATTTGGAGTTCTTCCTAAAAACAAAGGTATGCTATATAACAAATATAAACAGTATGTAGAAAATGAAGATTATACAGAAGTAACAACTTCTATTATGAAGAAATTTTTCTTGCAATTTGAGCTGTTTGAAAACACACAAGAGAGGGATATTCATATATTCTTTAGGAATCCATTTAACTCCTTGAAACAAGCTGTAGAAAACACTCATTTAGAAATACAAGAAAAACAAGAGATGTTACATAAAATGAAATCAAATCCCGAAGTCTACCATGATTCTATCATGCTCTTTGAATTGAGATTACGTCAATGTGAAGTGATTTTAAATATTGGTGATGATCATACCTATACAGATGTAACTTTAGAAACAAGCGTAGAATAAAAGTAAAATATATGAGGTTTCTATATGACATTGCATCATATGTTATAAGAGAGTAAAAGGGAGCAACTGTAATGAGTTGCTCCCTTTTCATATTTACATTATTTTTCAGTCTCTTTAATTTTAGTTTGTACTTCGCCAGTTTTTATTTTATTACTTTCTGAGAAACGTAATAAATCGCCTTCAATAATTTTGTCAGACATTCGTAATTCATTTTGTGCACGGTTAATGAGTGCTTGTGCTTCTTTTTTTGGTAAATCTACAATTTCACCAGTTATTCGGTCATAGAAAGTGTTGTTTGTGTATGCATACTTGTCTGTAATAAAGCTGCCATCACGTAGAACGACAAAACCGGTATATTCATCTGAAAACATATCATGGCCAAAACGGATATCGTTCGTAGTATCAATCCCTAATAAATTTAGAATTGTAGGTTTCATATCAATTTGTCCCGTAGGTTTTGAAATCGTTTGACCTTCTGTTTGGCCAGGCATGTGAATATATAAAGGTGTACGTTGTAAATTTAAAGTATCAAATTCTGTTATCTGATCTTTTTCTAAAAACTGTGCCATTGCACGATTATGTTTTTCAGAAATGCCATAATGATCACCATACAATACAATAATAGAATCATCATACATTCCCTCGGCTTTTAAACGTTCAATAAATTTTTTAATGGATTCGTCTAAGTAACGTGCTGTTACAATATAACGATCAAATACGCCATTACCAGAGTTATATGGTTCAATGAATTTTGTATCTTCATCATACGTAAATGGATAATGGTTTGTTAACGTAAGGAAACGAGCGTAAAATGGTTGGTCAACAGTTTTTAATATATCTACTGATTGATCGAAGTATTCAATATCTTTTAATCCCCAATTTAAATGTGTTTCGGGTGTAATTTTGTAATCAAGTTCATTATAGTAACGATCATAACCGAGAGCAGAGTACATGATATTACGATTCCAAAACGTTGCGTTATTCGCATGGAATACAGAAGTAAAATAGCCTTGCTGGCGTAAAATCTCTGGAGTCGCAGTATAATCATTGTTACCGTGCGTGAAAAATACAGCTCCTCGATTTAATGGATACAACGACGTATCGATTAGAAATTCAGAATCGGATGTTTTTCCTTGCCCAGTTTGGTGGAAAAAGTTATCGAAGTAATAGCTTTCGTTTATGAATTCATTCAAGAACGGTGTAACTTCTTGACCGTTAACTGATGCGCCTATTAAGAAGGTTTGCAAGGATTCAAGAGTAACGACAATTACGTTTTTTCCTTTTGCTGCACCAAATAGATTAGGGTTTGGTTCACTTTGGTTTGCCTTTACGTAGTTTTCAGTTTCTTGTAACTTACTACTATCAGCAAGTGCCTTTTGCGATTCTGCTTTTACTTGCAGTGTTAAATCATATACTTGATGAGTGTATAGTCCTAAATTTTTGACAAGCATGACTCGGTCAAATGATCTCGTTAATAGTTCAGGTCGTTCTTTTTCTGCAAGATGTAGATTTGCAAAAAACACACCAATCGTTAAAAGAAAATATAACAAGCGTGCCGGATGAGTTACACGTCCTGTTTGGAAGACTAATGCCTTCTTCTTTAACAAAATAAAGAAGAAAATAATGTCTACGAAAGCGAGTATAATTTTATAGTTCAATATTTCTAAAATACTACCGCCTAATTGACCAAAGTTTGATGTTTGCCCAAGTACTGGTAACGTTACGAAATCACTATAAAAATCATAGAACATTACATTCCCAACGAGTACGATTGTTAATAAGAAATTAATACATAGCGCTATATAATTTCGCTTTTCACCGGTTGCAAATAATGCTAATCCGACAAAAGCTAATGAGGTAGCGAGAGGACTAATAAATAAAATAAGCTCTTGTGTAGAAGACTCAATTTTTAAATCAAAACTGAATCTTGTAATAAGATATGTTTTTAGCCATACTGCTAAAGCAATTATTAAAACAAAGCTTATATTTTGCATTTGTAAATTAACTTTATTTTTCATTTTTACACCTTCTTTATACAATTTATTTAACTTATGTTATATATTATATTTTCATAACTATTGGAGTGTAATGAACCATTCAGCTTATGCTTTCTAAAGGTCATAATATGAAGTATTCATATACGTAAAATGGGGAATTTTAAAGCATAAATCTATTTTTTTAGAAACAGAATAGAAAAAGTCATAGTTGTAGTAAAAAATACTTATAGACATCCTAACATATTAAACACTATGATGATGTTACAAAATATCGAACAAATGAAAGTGGAAATGAATAGAGCCTTTTAAAACTATTGACATTCAATTTGTTAGAATTGAATGTCAATAGTTATGTTAAATATGTATCCCATAAAACCCTGATTCTTTGTGGGGAAATAGTAAGCTATTACTATGTAAATTAAATGTGAGATAAATATTTTCCAACATACAACCCACTTGCAGCAGCTTGAGATAAGGAATGAGTGACACCGGAACAATCTCCAACTAAAAATAGTCCATGCAAACTTGTTTCAAAATAGTTATTGATTTTTATCGTAGGAGCATAGAACTTTCCGTCAATTCCGTATAACAAAGTATCTTTATCAATCGGTTCTTGGATAAATTGTTCTAAGCGTAATAAAAACTCTTTAAGCCCTTCAATATATAATGGAGGAACTTCTGTATGCAAATCGCCATAATCTCCTTCTAGTGTAGGGTGTATACGGTTATGTTTCATGCGGTTCTCTGTTGTAGGCTGTTCATTTAGTAAGTCCTCTAAGCGCTGAATAACAATCCGATCTCGTCCTTGGTTAATGTTTTTAATGATTGAACTTGCGTATATGTTTGCATCTTTGAGAGTTGAAAAATAGCGTGGGATGAATAAAGTGAAATTTAAGTTAGGTGTGCCAGTTCCTTTCTCTCGAAAATTTTGACCGTCAGGCATAACTAAACCTTCTTCGTACTTTCTAATGATGCGTCCTTTCGGATTCATACAGTACGTAGTTGCTGTAAAGTGTTCATGCTCATAAGAAAGTTTAGTCTCAAATGTATCTTTTAATATAGAACGTAATTGGTGTTCTTTCATTTCTACTCGAATACCTAAATCTACACGAGTTTGTTCCTGAGAAATATTGAGAGAAGTGCACATTTCTTTTAGCCAATCCGCTCCGGAACGTCCAGTTGCAAATACTAGTTGCTTAGATTGAACTGTTCCTTCATTTGTCTCTATTGTAAAATGATCTTTCTGTTTCATAATATGTTGCACATCTATATGAAATTGTATATTTATTTTCGTAAGCAAAAATTCATAGAGTTGCTGAAAAATCTCACTTGATAGGGTAGTGCCAAGATGCCGTACTTCTGTTGTTAGCATTTGCAAACCACACGACTCAGCTCTCTTATTGAGAGTTGGATTTTCTGTAGAATACTTTGAAACAGAGCTTCCTCCGAACTGACATAGAATTTCATCTACTTCAGCCATGAGTTGTATAAAGCCTTCTTTACCGACTTTTTGCTCAAGTTCGCCACCAAATCCGTTTGTATAATTAAACTTCCCTTCAGATTTTCCTAAACCACCAAACCCAAAATATTTAGCACATGTAGTACAAGTACACGCTTTTCCTTCGTCTAAAGGACAATGACGATCTTCTAGCGCTTTCCCTTTATCAAGAATTAAAACCTTTTTGTTCCTTTTAGCTAGTGAATAAGCCATAAAAATGCTACTTACTCCAGCGCCGATAATTGTAACATCATACATATTCTTTCACCTGCTAACGAATAGTTTGTTTTTATTTCTCTAGTGTATAACAATATTATGAAGTTAAGAAATAGCTTTTATTAATAAAGAGGGAGTTTTTGAACCTGATGCTTTTTTAATTTCTCAAAGTGGTGGAGTAAATACAAATGTTTGAAAGAATAGTTTTTAAAAATCACTATGTCATATGATAAATAAATTGTTACATACAAAAAAACAGACCTTTTAAGTAAAGAGGTCTGTTAATGATTGCAACTCTTATTTAGCAAACGCATGGTTACCAATTACTGCTACTGTTTGACGTGTCGTAATCCATTTGTCTGTTGATGTTTTTGGATTATAGAAATAAAGCCAATCAGAATGTATTCCATTCGTGGAGATAGCCTCTTCTACTGCCATTTTTGCTTCTGGGCTTGCAGGATGATTAATTCTTCCATCTGTAACAGGAGTAAATGCATATCCATATTTAATAGGTTCATAAATAACGCCTGTTATTGTATTTGGAAACCCTTTTGCGTTTACACGATTTAGTATAACTTTTGCTACAGCTACTTTACCTTTATAGGATTCGCCACCTGCTTCAGCGGTAACTAAGCGTGCCATTAAGTCTTTTTCTTTTTCTGAAATGCTTGAGTTAATTTTTAAATGTTGTCCTGTATAAAGTTTGTTTCCGATTGTATTATTAATTTGTTTTATAGATTGAACGGTAACATTGTAACGCTTTGCTATCGTTTCTAATGAATCTCCCTGTTGTACTTGATAAATAATTTGTCCAGAAATCTTCGCAGGGTTGACGTTTTGACGAACGGTGATTTCATTTGAATTCATGGACCCTGGAATATGTAACTGTTCACCAATAAAAGTTTGATCGTTTCCTTTATTGTTAGCCTGTTTAATGGAGTGGATTGAAACTCCGTATTGTTTACTAATGCCCCAAAGTGTATCATTCTTTTTTACTGTATGAATGGTAGATGCTTCAGCTGTGCCTTGATTACATACGAATGTAATTGCAGCTGCAGATAAAGGTATTATATGTTTTATTTTTAATAATTTCATTGTAAATCCTCCTAGGAAAAATAAGGTCAAACTGTTAAGTAATGTAGTTCAGAATGTTTATGCATAATATTGCAATGTAAGTATATTAGCACATATGAAATAAATAATCATTATAAGTTTCTTATTTATGTGGTGTAGAGTCCGAATATGAAATATTGCATATGAAAATACATTGAAGTTCATATTGCTGATTACTATAATCTATTTAGTAGAAAGGGAATATGTTATATAAATAAAATCATTATAGATTAATATAATGATTAAATATTATTAATAAGAGGAGTGATGTAATGAGTATATTTAAAAGAATATCTGTTTCAGCTGTAATCATTTCAACATTTTTAGGAATAGGGGAAACAGTCAATATTGTAAATGCTGATTCTATAGAACAACAGAGTAAATTAGGGATAGAACAAGAAACAGATAAGCAAATCATTGTAAAATTCAGAGCGGATTTGAAATTTCCATATGAAGATGGTATTGAAAAACAAATACAATCTCAAATGAACGATAAAGTACTAGAAGATTTTTTCGCAGAATATCCAGATGTAACATTTAATCGTTTATTCACATCTGTAAGTCCGGAACAAATACAAAACCTTGAAGTGAAAGCACCTAATAATGTATCTACAAGTTTATCAAACTATTATATTCTTCAAACTCAAGATGGTGAGCAGGAAGAAGAACTAGTAGATAAGTTAAAGACATCATCTTTAATAGAAGATGTGTATGTGAAGAAACAAGAAAAAATAACGCCACCGGAAGTACAACCATTAAGTGTATCTTTTAATCCTAATAGCAATCCTAGATATAAAAAACAAGGTTACCTTGATGCGGCACCATACGGTATTAATGCGTCTTTTGCCTGGGGAGTCCAAGGTGGTAATGGAAGTGATATAACCTTTGTTGATATGGAATATGGATGGCTATTAAATCATGAGGATTTAGTACATCAAAATATTGAATTAATGTCTGGAAGAAATATAGATCAGCATGTTGGACATGGAACGTCTGTACTAGGGATTGTATCCTCTGAGGATAATGAGGTTGGGAATATTGGGATTGCGCCAAAAGCGAAAGCGAAAGTGATTTCTCAAATAAGAGATAACGGACAGTATAATACAGCTGATGCAATATTAAGTGCTGTAAATCAGTTAGAAGCTGGGGATGTTTTATTATTAGAGGCACAAGCTTCCTTTGATGGATATGGTGATAAATATTTACCTGTTGAAATACAACCAGATATCTTTGATGCGATTCGTGCTGGTACAGATAAAGGTGTTGTCATTATAGAAGCTGGAGCAAATGGGTGGAATGATTTAGATCAATTTAAAGATAGAAATGGTAAACAAGTCTTAAATCGAAATAGTAAAGATTTTAAAGATTCAGGTGCAATTATGGTAGGCGCGGGCTCTTCATCTTTCCCTCATGAGCGTATGTGGTTTTCAAATTATGGAAGTCGGATTGATGTGTACGGTTGGGGAGAAAATGTAGATACAACTACAGCCGAGCAAAGTCGAAGTGCTGTAAATCTTTATACTTCAAGCTTTAGTGGAACATCTAGTGCTTCACCCATTATCGCAGGAGCAGCGACTTTAGTACAAAGCATTGCTAAAGAAAATTTAGGACAACCATATAGACCAAGTGAATTAAGAACGATATTAAGTAACCGTAACACTGGAACGAAATCTAAAGATCCATCTTCAGATAAAATTGGTGTTTTACCAGATTTGAAGTCTATACTAGTAGATTTAGGGTATGAACGAAGAGAAACGAACGGTGGGAATGAGTTACAAGTAACAGAAAATGAACCAAATAATGAACGTAGACAGGCAAATAAAGTCTCCTTTCATACACCAATGAAAGGAAAACTAGATAATCGTGATAAGGTGGATGTATTTACTTTCCAAATTGACTCACCAGAAAATATTAATATTTCTTTATTAAATGAACAAAACATTGGAATGACATGGGTACTTCATCATGAATCAGATTTAAACAACTATGTAGCATATGGTGAAAATGAAGGGGGTGTAGTTAAAGGAACTTATAATGCAAAGCCAGGTAAATATTATTTATATGTCTATAAGTATGAGAATAAAGATGGTTCATATGTATTGAACATAAAATAAACGAAAGGAACTTCAGATGAAGTTCCTTTAAATGTTTCTAATTTAGTATATGTGAATGATTTTTTAACTTTACTTCTATGCAATATTTCATATTGATGAAATGTTATTTATTTTTTATGAACTAACTTATATTATATTCAATAAGTTTGATGTAAAACAGAAAAAGGAGGAATAGTAGTGAGCAATAATAATTTTATTTTGAAATTATTCATATGTATTATGATATTTAGCACATCTGTATTTGCTTTACATGATAAGCGAGTCCTTGCAGCTAGCCCTGTTAATGAGCTTGAAAATTGGTCAAAATGGATGCAACCTATACCTGATAACATCCCATTGGCACGAATTTCAATTCCGGGAACACATGATAGTGGTACGTTCAAATTACAAAATCCAATTAAGCAAGTATGGGGAATGACGCAAGAATATGATTTTCGTTACCAAATGGATCATGGAGCTCGTATTTTTGATATAAGAGGACGTTTAACAGATGATAATACGATAGTTCTTCATCATGGGCCATTATATCTTTATGTAACATTGCATGAATTCATAAGCGAAGCGAAACAATTTTTAAAAGATAATCCAAGTGAAACGATTATTATGTCTTTAAAAAAAGAGTATGAGGATATGAAAGGAGCAGAAGGTTCCTTTAGTAATACGTTTGAAAAAAATTATTTTGTTGATCCTATCTTTTTAAAAACAGAAGGAAATATAAAACTTGGAGATGCTCGTGGGAAAATTGTGCTGTTAAAAAGGTATAGTAGTAATGAAACAGGAGGATATAATAATTTTTATTGGCCAGATAATGAGACATTTACGACAACTGTAAATCAAAATGTAAATGTAACAGTGCAAGATAAATATAAAGTGAGTTATGATGAGAAAGTAAAATCTATTAAAGATACGATCAATGACACGATGAACAATAGTGAGGATTTAAATCATCTATATATTAATTTTACAAGCTTGTCTTCTGGTGGTACAGCATGGAATAGTCCATATTACTACGCCTCTTATATAAATCCTGAAATTGCAAACTATATAAAACAAAAGAGTCCTGTAAGAGTAGGCTGGATAATGCAAGACTACATAAATGAAAAGTGGTCACCATTATTGTATCAAGAAGTTATAAGAGCGAATAAGTCATTAATAAAAGAATAAAGATGATGAGAGTAAGAAGCGATAACATACGTCGCTTCTTTTTGTTTTCCAAAAACCAACATTGAATATCATACTTTCGTGATAGAAAAAAATAAAAACATACGATATAATCATACATATAAAATTTGTACCCATAAATTTTATATGTATGAATGAATTCTATTTATTGTAATGAAATGGAGGTATATACTATGAAGTTTTCACATGATTTTTTATTCGGAGCTGCTTCAGCTTCTTACCAAGTAGAAGGTGCATGGAATGAAGATGGAAAAGGTGTTACGAATTGGGATGAGTTTTCAAAAATTCCTGGCAAAACATACAATGGAACAAATGGTGATGTAGCTGTTGATCATTATCATCGATATAAGGAAGATGTTTGTTTAATGGCTGAAATGGGGTTAGAATCGTACCGTTTTTCTATTTCTTGGGCGAGAATATTGCCGACTGGAGATGGAGAGGTGAATGAAAAAGGAATCGAATTTTATAACAACTTAATTGATGAATGTTTAAAATATGGGATCGTACCGTTTGTCACTTTATATCATTGGGATTTACCGTTAGCGTTAGAAAAAGATGGTGGATGGACGAATAAACGAACAGCAGAAGCTTTCGTGAAATACGCAGAAATTTGTTTTAAGGCATTTGGTGATAGAGTTAAACATTGGATTACTTTTAATGAGACAGTAATGTTTTGTGGATTAGGTTATTTAAAAGGTGCACATCCACCAGGAATACAAAATGATGTTCCAAAGTATTTTCAAGCGACGCATTATGTATTTTATGCGCATGCGAAAACAGTCGCGGTGTACAAACAGCTGAAACAATATGGGGAAATTGGTATTACTCATGTTTTCTTACCTGCTTATAGTGTGGATGGTCAAAAAGAAAATATACTGGCAGCAAAGCATGCGAATGAATATGAAACGTATTGGTATTATGATCCAGTTTTAAAAGGTGAGTATCCGTCTTATGTTGTACAACAATTAAAGAAAAAAGGATGGACTCCTAATTGGACGGTTGAAGAATTAGAAATCATTAAACAAAATACTGAAAAGAATGATTTTATTGGATTAAATTATTATCAACCAATACGAGTAGAAAGATACGATATGGATATAAATGGCGGGGAGCATTCTCGAGAAAACTCTACACTTGCTCCAGGTAATCCTTCTTTTGATGGTTTTTATCGAACAGTTAAAATGGATGATAAAACATATACGAAATGGGGATGGGAAATATCTCCCGAAGGTTTCTTAGATGGATTGCATATGTTGAAAGAGCGTTACGGTGATATAAAGATGTATGTAACGGAAAATGGACTTGGTGATGAAGATCCAATCATTGATGGAGAAATTGTAGATGTTTCGAGAATTAAATTTATTGAAGAGCATTTAAAAGTAATAAAGCGTGCAATTGAAGAGGGGGTCAATTTAAAAGGTTATTATGCATGGTCAGTGATTGACCTTTTAAGTTGGTTAAATGGATACAAAAAGCAATATGGCTTTATTTTTGTCGATCATAATGATAACTTAAAACGTAAGAAGAAACTGTCGTTTCATTGGTATAAACATGTGATCGAAACGAGAGGAGAAGAGTTATAATAGATAAAAGAGTATTTTAGGAGAAAGTGTATGAGTGCAAAGTATAAACAGATTGCAGATGTGTTAGAGCAAAATATTCGAGACGGGCTTTTTAATGAAACGAAAAAACTACCTACAGAAGAAGCGTTAATGAATCGATTTGAAGTAAGTCGTAATACGATACGTAAAGTAATTAGTCAGCTTGTAAATAGAGGCTATATTTTTCAAGTGCAAGGTAGTGGTATGTTTTTACGCGAAACTTCTGTAACAGATTATATTAATTTAGGAAGTTTACGTGGATTAACGAAAAATCTCGTTTCGCAAAATATTGAAACGAAAGTGCTAAAGCTTGAAGTAATAGATGCGGATGAAGAGATCGCAAAGCGGATGCAATGTGAAGCCGGAACTAGGATATATTTTTTGAAGCGTTTAAGAATTGTAGATGGAAAACCGTTCTCTATTGAAATAAGTTATTTCAAAAAGGATATTATTCCATATTTGAATGAAGAAATAGCATTAAGCTCTGTATACAGTTATTTTATTGAAGATTTACGATTAAACATAGGTTTTGCCGATAAAGTAATTAGTTGTGAAAAAGTAAATAAAGAAAATGCAAAGCTTTTAGAATTAAATGAAGGTGATCCGGCGCTTCTTATTGAAAATACAGTGTATCTTGTAAATGGAACAATTTTCGAGTTATCTCAATCGATGTTTCATTATGAAAAGGCTAAACTTTTAAATCGAATTAATTTCAAATGAAAATTAGCTTAAATAAACCTGCGAAAAAACAACTGATCATAAGTGATCAGTTGTTTTTTATTATTAAAGTGGATGAGCAAAAAAACATAAAAGTGGTTGGTCCGTTTTTTACAAACATCTATTATGATAAGAGAAGAAAGGTAGTATGTTATTAACGTTTTAAAAGGGAAGTTCTTAATTAAAATAGACTGGCCTTAGAGAGGTGAATATACAATGAGCTTTGCGATTTCACTAGTCGTTATTATTGTAATTGTATCGCTGTTTGGGACCGTACTAGTTGCACGAAATGTGGAGGAGAATTACGGAAAGTCTACAAAGAGAAATGTGAAAAACTTATCAACTATTTATATTATCCTTCTTTTTGTACTACTTGTTGGAGTAACGTGGTATGCGGTAGTGATTTGATAGAAAAGACTAATATCGAAAGTGATGGAGGAGTATTGTTTTGATAAAAAATGAACGTCACGTTTTAATTGTTTTTCCGCATCCAGATGATGAGTCATATTGCGTGGCAGGTACAATCTTAGCTTATGCGCAGCGAAATGTTCCCCTTACCTATGTTTGCTTAACCTTAGGTGAAATGGGGAGGGCGATGGGAAATCCTCCTTTTGCAACACGTGAATCATTATATGCTATAAGAGAGAAAGAACTAAAGAGAGCTACAAATATTTTAGGTATTAAAGATTTACGTATGATGGGATATCGTGATAAAACTCTTGAATTTGAAACTCCTGGAGAGTTAAGACGTGTAATACAAAAATGTGTGGAAGAATTGAATCCGTCGTTGGTTATTTCTTTTTATCCGGGATATGCAGTTCATCCAGATCATGATGCAACAGGAGAAGCGGTGGCTGAGGCGTTAGCCACTATTCCTGAAAATAAAAGGCCAACATTTTATGCGGTAGCTTTTTCAAATAATCATGAAGCGGAAATAGGTCCGCCACATTTAAAAAATGAAGTGAAAGAATATGTTCCAAAAAAGCTAGAAGCATTGCAAGCACATGCATCACAATTTGCGACGAAAGTAACGGAACTAAAAAGAGAGTATGAAGATGGTGTACCGGAAACAGTCGAGTGGTTAGAAAGAGAACCGTTTTGGATATATCCATTTAAGGATAAGAAAATGTGACTGATTCATACTATTATTACTGAAATAAGGGATAGTTCGTTTTGAGAGGGGGCAACTATATGGAATGGAAACCAAATCGTGCAGATAAGACGCCTGTATATAAACAAATAGCGGATTATATTGAAAGGGGTATTTCCTCAGGTGAGTTTCCTTCTGATAGCAAGTTACCTTCTGAGCGTATGTTAGCAAAAGAGTTACAGGTGAACCGAAGTACGATAGTAGCTGCATATGAAGAATTAAAATCACTTGGAGTAGTAGAGCGGCAAAAAGGAAGCGGGACACGGGTGAATACAGACATATGGGGTGTTTCACATAAACGAATACCGAACTGGGGTAGGTACGTTGAGGATGGATCGTTCTTACCTAACGTACCACTCGTTCAACAAATTAGAACGGAAACACAAAAAGACGACTTAATTAATTTAGCGAGTGGTGAATTGTCACCAGAATTAATTCCGAGTGATAGATTCCGAACGATTTTGTCGGAGAAAACATTTATGGAAAACCTTGGTTATGACCATCCACTTGGGAATGAAATGCTGAGAAAAACAATTGCAACACATGTTCAGCAATATAAACAAATTGAAGCAGATTCGAATTCTATCCTTATTACATCTGGCGCACAACAGGCACTTAATCTTATCGTTCAATGCTTATTAAAACCAGGAGATGCGATTGCAATTGAGGACCCTTCTTATTGTTTTTCACTGCCAATGTTTAAATCTGCTGGCCTAAAAATATTCCATTTACCTGTTGATCAGCATGGAATGAATCCAAATGATTTAATTGATTTGCATAAAAAACATCGTATTCGCATGGTGTTTTTGAATCCAGATTATCAAAATCCAACGGGAACTGTGCTTTCATTAGCAAGACGTAAAAAGATATTGGAACTGTCTTCTGAATTTGGGATACCGATTGTAGAAGATGATCCGTATAGTGTAACGTCATTTAATGGAGAAGTGAATCCAACATTAAAATCAATGGATCAAAACGGGAATGTTCTTTATATAAGTTCATTATCAAAAATTGTTGCATCAGGATTACGTATTGGCTGGGTAATTGGTCCTACGCGTGTAATAGAACGTTTAGCGGATGCGAAGCAGCAAGTTGATTTTGGGCATAGTGTATTTACGCAGTGGGTGGCAAATCAGTTTTTAGAATCAGAAGATTTTCATGCACATATTACAATGCTCCGTAGACAATTGAAAGAAAGAAGAGATGTGTTAATTAGAAAGCTTGAAGAAATATTAGGGGACCAGGTTGAATTTTTTGTTCCAGAGGGTGGAATACATTTATGGTGCAAAGTGCAAGGAACATTTGATGAGTATCATTTGTTAGGCGAATCTATACGAAATGGTGTAGCGTTTGTCCCAGGAAGTGTTTTAGGTACTAAAAGTGAATATATTCGTTTTACTTTTGGGAGAGTAAATGCCGAACAAATTCACCTAGGAATGATGAGGTTTGCAGAAACGTTAAATGAGATTTCATAATAGTGATGCGTAATATTGAAATGAGGGAAAGAAATGAAGTACGTGACGCTTTTACTTCAAGTAGGCGTGCTATATGTATTTAGCTTAGTTGGTACGTGGATTCAAGGAGTATTCCATTTATCGATGCCAGGAAGTTTAATAGGGATGTTAATGTTATTTCTACTACTTTGTACTCGTCTTTTACCATTAAAGTGGTTTGAAGAAGGTGCGGAAAAATTAATCGTCTTTTTACCGTTATTTCTAATTCCTTCGACAACAGGTTTGATGGAATACGGGTCTTTTCTTTTCAGTAAGGGGAGTATTATATTCCTTTTAGTAGTTGCAAGCACGGTAGTAACTTTAATTGTTTCAGGGTATATAAGTCAATTAGTAGTAACATCAAAAAAATAAAATCGACAAGGTGCAATGTGCAAATGGTCTTAATTATTATTACTGTAGTAATGTACGTATTGGCGACAAAGTTGTATAAAAAATTCCCGTTTCCTTTTACGTTACCGGTGTTAACAGTTACAGCGAGTATGATTGGTTTATTTTTGATTTTTGGTATTTCTCATGATGGGTATAGAGAAAATGGAGGAGATATTCTTTCTAGCTTATTGAGTCCTGCAATTGTAGCGTTAGCGATACCTTTATTTAAAGAACGAAACATACTTATGAAAAACTTTTTGTCGATACTTATCGGTGTAGCGGTAGGTATAGTGGTTTTAACGAGTATGAATGTAGTGATTGGCAGGATGTTAAATATAGATAAGGAACTCATAGTAACGACACTGCCGCAATTAGCGACGATGCCTATCGCCATATCATTAGCGGATCAAATTGGCGGTATTCCATCCATGACTTCTAGTTTTGTAGTTGTTGCAGGAATAACAGGTGCTATGATCGGACCGACAGTACTTAAATTTTTCCGAATAACAAGCACGGTTGGAAAAGGCGTGGGGATGGGATGCGCATCACATATTATCGGTGTGAGCCGTCTCGTGAAGGAAGGCGAGAAAGAGGCGACAATCGGTTCGGTGACGATGATTGTAACTGGAATACTCATTAGTATATTCATACCGTATGGAACGAAATTTATATTTTAAAATCTAATGGAGGTGATGAAAATGACAACATGGTTTATAGTTACATTATTTATTTTTGGCGCTCTTAAAGTACTCGTTTCTAGTATGCCAACTTCTGTTGTAGAATCAATTATTAGTAGATTTGAATTACATCAAAAACTTGAGGAAGAGAATACCTCTATATCGATAGATGGCAAGAATATAGAGGGAGAAATGAAACTACAAGTTATTCATGAATTTAATGAGGCTTTATTTTTAGATAAACATTATTTCCCGCCGCAAGGGGAAGGAACACCAATCGTCATTAACACGAAGAGAGGGAATAAAGATATTCAGTTTTCTGTATATAGCCACGAGGAACATGTGGATGTAATTAAGCAATATAAGAAGAAAATCGTTGCCTACCGTTTACGTTCAAAAAGCCTTCAAAATCTTGCACCATTAGCAATAACTAAAGATTATGCTTAAGAAGAGATCTATAATGGTCTCTTTATTTTTGTATGAAAAGATATACTTTCCAAATGAAAGAAAAGAAAATCATATAGCCAAATAAAGAATATGTATGATTCCAATCCAAGCTATGAATAAATAAACCAAATCTTTCAGCAACCTGTTCAAAAATGCTAGCACAAATACCTATTAAAATAATAAATGAAATTCTAGAAACTGCAGATAATGTTTTTGAAATTTGTATGAAAATGGTTGTTAAAATTGGTAGTACAAACAAAGTAAAGACGATGTTAACTGAAAATATAGAGGAGAATGGTCTAACTGGAAAGGAATATATTTGTTTCGCAACAAAGAAAGCATCTAAGCAAGTTCCGATAATAGAAGAGAATAAGATTGTAATAACTAATGCGAAAAGGTTATTCTTCTTCTCGAAGGAGGACGTTTTTCTTTGCAAGAATGGCGAGTTCAATTTTTTCGAGTGTTTTACAGTAGTCTTCTGTAATTTGTCCATTTATATTTTCCTCCTTATCTACTAAGTAATTTACAACTTGCCAGTCCGTAAACCAATCTTCATTGTCAACTTCTTCATGCTTCATATCTCGCCATGCATAGATGAGTGCAGGACTGTATATACGATAAGCGCCACTACGCAACTGGCATTTCTTTATTCGACGCTTATAAAACTCACGGGAAAAAGATTCATTGACACTTGAAAATAAATGAGGCCAGTAATCTTTCCTTGATCCTGTATGCGGATGGTGCTGAGCCCAGTTTATTATTTGAGATAAAACATGTGTGTCTCGAAATAATAATGAATACAACCTTTTTCCAATTAAGATTCGTTCGTGTAAGGAAGTGAAATGTTTCATTGTATCACCAAATAGTAATACTTTGTGTTTCTTATCATTTTCGTAGAATGGGAAAAGAATATGATTAAATTGAAAGAAATCAAAGAGTTTAAATCCAATACTATTAAGTACAGTCTTTTTAAATTGTATATTTTGAATCACTCTTTTTTCTAAGTAGTTTTGTTCATTAATAATAGTTGCAATGGCTAATGTTTTTTTGTTACCTGTTTTCCAAAAATCGTTCCACATCGTTTCCATAAATGTAGAAACATTTAGGTGAGGGAGAAGGTGAAATAGCTTTTGTGCTCTTTTTACACTTTGTTCATAAAGCAGAAATTGAGGATATACATCTTGGAAAATAAGCCAATTCCCTCTTTCTAAAAAAGAAAAAAATGTGATTTGATCTTTCTCTGATAAAATTTTCGTATATAAATCGCCCTTCAAATCAGTCATATTCCAACCGCCGTTACGTGATACCATATGCCCAAGTAGTGCCCAATGTATTTCTGGATATTGAATGTAAAATTGGTAGTATGCGCGTGTTCTTGTCACATTATTTTTATTTAGCTGTTCAGTTTGTATTTTTATGTTGTTGATGATGAGTTGCTCTTCTTTCGTTAACTTATACATCGTGCCAGAATGAATGAGCTTGCTTTTTTGTTTCAATTCATTTTTTACATCGAATAGGGAGAGAGGCAATGCTTTGGAAAGTTCGTTATATGTATGATTTGAATTACTTCGGTACATTCCATTCCCTCCCTTTTTCATAAAATTAAACATGATTACTGGCTATGAATCATTCTATTTATTTTATTACGAATATAAGAAATAAATGAGCGGTGTTTTTTACAAGAATTTAGTTAGCATGCAAAAGGTATAAAAAAATCTTACTGTTGTAAGGTGAAATAAAAAACAGAAACTATGTTTAATAGTTTCTGTTTTTTATTTTTGTCAATTAAATGTAACAAACGATGATTATGATTTAAATCAATTGAAAATAATTCAATAAATTTTATGAATACAAATTTAATTGAAATGTGTGGTAGGAGGAAAAGAAATGCTAAATAAAATAATTTTAATTACTGGTGGTACAGGTTCGTGGGGACATGAACTTATAAAACAACTATTAGAAAAATCACCGAAAGAAATTAGGGTTTTTTCAAGAAATGAAACGATTCAGTTTGAAATGCAGCAACAGTTTATAAATGATGATAGATTAAAATTTATTATTGGAGATATTCGTGATAAAGATCAATTAGCATATGCTTGCCAAGGTGTACATTATGTATTCCATCTTGCAGCTTTAAAACATGTTCCAGTATGTGAGTATTATCCTTATGAAGCTATAAAAACCAATATACATGGTACACAAAATGTAATTGAAGCATCTATACAGATGCAAGTTGAGAAAGTTATATATGTTTCAACGGATAAAGCAGCCGATCCATCAAATACGTATGGGATGACAAAAGCAATTGGTGAGAAGTTAATGGTTCATGCGAATGTACAAACGAAGAAAACAAAATTCATTTGTATTCGTGGTGGAAATGTTTTAGGGACGAGCGGAAGTGTGGTACCACTGTTTAAAAAACAAATTAAAAAATCTTCACAAGTAGGGATTACCGATGCAAATATGACTAGATTTTTCTTAACGATTGAAGATGCTGTTGAATTGTTATTTAAAGCCGTATATCAAGGTAGAGGTGGAGAAATCTTTGTTATGAAAATGCCGGCATGTAAAATAACAGATTTAGCAGAAGTGTTAATTGAAGATTCGAAAAAGGAAAACGTGAAGGTAAAAGAAGTAGGGATAAGACCGGGTGAAAAATTAAGTGAAATGCTTTTATCTGAGGTAGAGAGTAAAACAAGTATAAGTTTTGATCAAAATTATTTTGTGGTACTACCGACTATTCCTATAGAAGGGCTTCAAGAATATTATGCTAGCTATCCGCTTGTGGATGTGAAGAGTTTTAGTTCTCAACAAGACGTACTTGCAAAACATGAGGTGAAACAAATGTTATTAAAAGGAGGGTTTTTACGATGAAAAAAAATGCGAGCCTTTTAATAACTGGTGCAAATGGTTTCACAGGACGCCATGCTTGCCAATATTTTTTAGAGCAGGGCTTTCATGTAATTCCTATGTTTCAAAATCGTGCACATAGAGAAAGTATTGGGAATGGTATTACTTGTAATTTAACTAATAAGAGCGAAGTAATGAGGGTAATGAAACAGATAAAGCCAGATTATGTATTGCATTTAGCAGGAAGGAATTCGGTCATAGAGTCTTGGGCAGCTGCTCTTGAATATGTAGAGGTTAATGTAATAGGGACATTATATTTATTAGAAGCAATTAAGCAAGAAGCACCTCATTGTAGAACATTGGTTATAGGATCTGCTTTGCAAGCAGATTGTATGAGCAACATAAAAATTTCAAATCCATATAGTTTAAGTAAAACGATGCAAGTCATTATTGCAGAGGCGTGGAGTGAATTAATGAATTCAAATATTATCATTGCAAAGCCCACGAATTTAATTGGTCCAGGAATATCGAATGGCATTTGTTCGATTCTCGCAAAAAAAATGATAGATATAGAATCAGGTAGAAGTAAAGCTGTTATTGAAGTAAGCAGTTTACAAGATAGTAGGGATTTTTTAGATGTACGTGATGCGGTTAAAGCGTATCATGTGTTATTACGAGATGGAATAAATGGAAAACAATATAATATTGGTTCAGGAGTGAAACGATCTTTATTAGATGTACTAGAACAATATAAGGAGTTAACACGATTGAATTTTTTTATAGATGAAACAGAGAAAAGTGGGAGCGACTCAAAGGAGATTTTAGTAATAGAGGATATAAGAAGGTTAGGGTGGATCCCAGAAATTCAATTTCATCAATCATTAAAAGATGTACTTGAGTATGTGAAGTGTAGTGACATTTGCATTCAATGAAAAATAAAAAGGGTGTAAGAAATATATGAATGGCTATAAAACAATAGATAATCAAAATACGCTAGTTCTTTTAATTGTTGATATGCTGGACTGGAAAAATGAAGAAGAGCATGTTTTGCGTATTTATGAGGCGATAAATAAATATCGGGCTTATGTGGAAAGGAAAAAGGATGATAGGAAAAATCGAGTAATAGATATGGGAACTAGGCTTGTAATCCAAGTCTTTGCTCAGTATGAATGTAGTGAGTATGGAAATGATTTTTATGATCTCATTAAAGACTTTTTGCAAGATATAGGATTTGAATTAAATGTTTATATAAATAATAGTAAGTTTATTTACATTTAACAGATTAGTATAAAACAAGATTTTTAATGATAAAGGTGGATATAAATTATGAATAAAAAGATTCTCTTTACTGGAGGCGGTACAGCCGGACATGTAATGATTAATATGGTATTGATTCCTAAATTCATGGAAAAAGGATGGGGAGTTGAGTATATTGGATCTCAAAATGGAATTGAAAAACTATTAGTTCAAAATGTTAAATACAATAGTATTTCAACGGGGAAGCTTAGGAGATATTGGGATTGGGAGAACTTTAAAGATCCTTTTAAAATAATAAAAGGTTGCATACAAAGTTATAAATTAATGAAACGGATAAAACCAGATGTTATTTTTTCGGCAGGAGGATTTGTTTCCGTTCCTGTAGTAATAGGAGCGTGGATGAATAAAGTACCCGTAATAATACGTGAACCGGACAGTACGTTAGGATTAGCAAATAAAATAGCATTACCATTTACTACAAAACTATGCACAACATTTCCTCAGACAGGAGAAAATGTAAGTAATAAGAAAAAGGTTTATGTAGGACCAATTGTAAGAGAAGAAATTGAGAGAGGTAACGTATTGCGGGGAAGAAGCTATTGTAAATTTCAGCAAGATAAACCAGTATTGTTAATTATGGGTGGGAGTCAAGGTGCTCAATGGATAAATGATATGGTAAGGGGAAGTTTGGAAGCATTACTATTAAATTTTAATATTGTTCATATGTGTGGTAAAGGTAAGGTCGATTCATCTATTGGCATGGAGGGCTATATACAATTTGAATATATAGGGGAAGAGTTGCCGCATATACTAAATATGGCGAGTGTTGTAGTTTCGAGAGCGGGTTCTACTGCTATTTCTGAATTACTATTCTTGAAGAAACCGATGTTGCTTATCCCGTTAACTAACAGTTCCAGTAGGGGAGATCAAGTTTTAAATGCTGAATATTTTTCTCGACAAGGATATGCAGAAGTTATATTTCAAGACAAAGTAAGTACGAATGCATTCATACATGCAGTAAATAAGTTGAATACAAATAAGGAGAGATACATTCAAAACATGAATGGCTATACGAAAACAAATGATGAGGGGATTCATCAATTAATAGATATAATAAATGAAGTGGTGAAGTAATAGAAATTTAAATAGAAAAAACAAAAGGAAAGAAGGTATCTTCTTTCCTTTTTACTATAGTTGTTCAAATTCATTATTACTTATCCCGATTAACTATGTACTATGGGTGAATCCCACTTTTTAATAGCTCAGTAAATGCATTAATATGAATAGGTTTACTATAATAGTAACCTTGAATAAACTTACATTTGTTTTTCTGAAGGAAAGTTACGTGTTCTTTCGTTTCTACCCCTTCAGCAATGACAGACATTTCTAATGTATGTGCCAATGTGATAATTGTTTTAATAATTTCCATTCCATCTTCACACGTTTCAGACATTGTAATAAACTCTCTTGGAATTTTTAATGTGTCTATTGGATATAAGGGTAAATACGCTAATGATGAATAACCTGTACCAAAGTCGTCGATTGAAATGTGAACGCCTAAACTCTTTAGTGTGCGCAGTTTTATCAATGTTTCTCGCTCATCCATCATGGCAATTCGTTCTGTTAATTCAAGATCAAGAGAACTAGCTGGTAAGCCTGTATGTGCTAATGTAGCGGAAATAGACTTTACAAAATCTTCTTGTTCAAATTCTTTAGCAGATAAATTTACGCCTATTTTTAAATGAGAATATCCGAGTGCGTGCCAACGTTTCATTTGCTCACAGGCTTGCTGCAATGTCCATTTTCCTATTGGAATAATTTGTAGTGTTTCTTCTGCAATCGGAATAAACTCGTATGGAGAAATAACGCCTAATTCAGGATGATTCCACCTGATTAGAGCTTCTGCACCGATAATTTTATTAGATTCACTATCAACTTGAGGTTGATACAATAGGAACAATTCTTCATTTTGTATTGCATTTGGTAAATCTTTTTCTAATCGTAATCGTCTTTCAATTTTCTTAGCGATAACATCATCATAAATAGAGACAGAGTTAAGTTCTTTTGCTTTCGCATCATACATGGCAACATTAGCGTTTTTTAGAAGTGTAGCGGTATCGATTCCAGAATGTGGATAAATAGCGATGCCGATACTAAGTGATAAAGTTAATGTATGCTCGTGTATGACAAACGGTTTTTCTATGCTTTCAAATAATTGGTTACATAACTCGAATAAGGAATCTTTGTCAGTATAATTTTCAATTAAGATAGTAAACTCATCACCACCGATTCTTGATAGATGAGTATGCGATGGAAGACAGGATTGGAATCGCTTTGCTACTTCTTCTAATATGTAATCTCCTGACGAATGTCCAAGTGTATCATTAATTGCTTTAAAGCGATCTAAATCTAAGTATAATAATGCGAACTCACTGTCTGTAGTTTTAGCATTTTTTATAACTCTTTTTAATTTCTTATGGAAAAAGGCACGATTCCCAATTTTCGTTACAGTATCATGGAATGCTAAATATTTTATTTCTTCTTGCTGCTTTTTTAGTGCAGTAATATCTTTTACCATAATATAGCTTCCTGAAATTTGTCCGTCTATCATAATAGGGACGATGGTAACATATAAAAAATAAGTAAAGCCATCTTTATATTGAGAGCTAAGTTGTAAGGATGCCGATTCTTGTTGTTTCACTTTTTCTAATGCAGATGCTAGTTTATCTTTATCTTCTTCTAAAATAATCGAAAAACAAGTTTCACCGAGTAACTCATTCGTTGGTGCTCCCAGTAACATACTCCCAGCTTTATTTACATTTAAGAAGATTCCATGTAAATCAATCGTAAAAATAGGGTCAGGATGATATTCATATAGTGATCTGAACTTTTGTTGTTTTTGAGATAGAGCCTCTGATTTATAAACTAAATCAGAAGTTCGTAAAGTAACTTTTTCTTCTAGTTGAGCATTAAATGCCTGTAAACGTTTTGTTAGGGAATTGTTTTGTATACGTACAATAGAATGACGAATGAGTACGAAAATAAAAGTAATACAATTTCCTGTAATGAGAGTTGAAGATGCTGTTTGTTCTTTTAATGTAAACCCGATTAGTATTGCAACAGCAAGATAGGGAAATACAACTAAAGCTTTTTTTCCTATTATAGGGTTAACAATAAAATAATTTTTATGGCTATTATGATCTCCTGAAATAGATCCAGCTATTGCAATAAACAATATAGGTATTCTATATAAAAGACGTAATAATGTTATCGTTTCAGTTGATAAATGATTATTTAAGTAAAAATAAATATAGTTAAAGGTTGCAGAACTTATTAATACAAAAATAAAGATGTAAATTTTCCGTTTGGAATTAAAAATTGTTGGACGGAAAAAAAGACTAACACCTAGTAGAAGAAATAATAAATCTGCAATTGGATATAGAAATGAAAGGAAAACATCTCCTAGTGAAAGAGAGAATATATTTAAATTTGGTTGATTAAATAAATACCATTCCAATGTGAATATGGAAGTAAGTACGATGCATATATCACAAATAAAGAACGCTTTTTCCCATTTATCACATTCTTTTAAAATTTTATAGCAGAAAGCGATAAGACAGAAGAGTAGAAAAAACATGTAAAATACATCAGAAATAGTAAAACGATGTATTGGAATTTCGAAGAAGCTATCTTGATATGTATATACTATTTTCCCTAATAAAAAGCTACCGATTGCTATTGTGATACATATCCAAAACGGATTTGAACTAACTTTTTTAGAATATATAGAGTAAATGAGTGATACAAATGTAATGGCTTCAACGATAAGTGAAGCGAAGCGTACATCCGAATTTGAAAAATGAGTAGGGAACAGATAAAAAAATATAAAATAGATGGAATAGCATATCAATGTCGCAATTAATATACATAGTTGTAAATTTTTATTTAATTTCAATAAAATCACCTTCTTTAATTATGCACTTTATTCGTAATATCTATACATAATAATATTATTTAAGAATTGTATCAGATTTCCTTATAAAAATCATGTTTATAAGGAAAGTGTTGAAAAGTACAATACTTCTTAAAATTAAAAAAGTATTGTTTTTAATAATGTGTAGTTCATCAAGATTTTAAATTGGAATTGTATATTTAGTCATCTTTTGAATTCTATAGGTTTTTTAATAGTTCGCAAGTAAAAATGCATAATTGCATAAAGATAATACATTCAATTTTATATAAAATGTTTTTGTTATAAAGTATGAACTAAACTTTTGTATGTATTTATTCTCATACTAATGAGGGATTTCAAAAAGATGTTGCGTATATACAATAATATGTAAGCATGTATAAAATTTTTAGTATGGGAGGAAGAGCATGAAGAATTGGGTAAAGTTTCGAATAGCACGTCCAACTGACCGATTTGAAAAGGTTATAGAATTCTATGAAAAAGGATTAGGCTTAAAACGTATAGGTGAATTCTACAATCATGAAGGCTATGATGGGGTCATGTTTGGACTCCCAGAGGAAGAGTATCATTTAGAATTTACAAGACATATAGATGGGAGTCCTTGTCCAGCTCCGACAAAAGATAATTTACTCGTATTTTATATGGTTGAAGATAGTGAAATGAAAAAGGTGAGTAAAAGGCTACATGCATTGGGATATGATGAGGTTGAACCCGAAAACCCATACTGGAAAGACAAGGGGATAACGATAGAGGATCCAGATGGCTGGAGAATTGTGTTGATGAAATTAGAGGAATAATATGTAATGATGCTTGAAGTTCAAGTAGGAGGAAATATGTATGAGGGCTTTCTTTTGAGGGGATACACTCATGGAAAGCTCTTTTGTTTATAATCTGAAAAATAAAATTTGAAATTATGTTCCGAAAAATCATAAAATAAGAACGTATATTCCTATTGGTTTGAGAGGAGTGTCTGTAAAGATGAAGAGAACACTAGGGGGCTTTTTTTATGATATGCCAGATTAAGGATGCAGAAATATATTATGAAATCATTGGCGAAGGAAAGCCAGTCATTATTATACATGGCTGTGCACCTGATCATAGGTTAATGAAGAGATGCATGGAATCAGTATTTCAAAAACATAAAGGTCACCAAAGAATATATATTGATTTACCTGGAATGGGAAAATCGAATGCTCCAGATTGGATAAATGGTTCAGATCATATGTTAGAACTGTTAATTGCATGTATTGAAGAAATCATTCCAACTAAAAACTTTTTATTAGTAGGGGAGTCCTATGGTGGATATTTAGCTAGAGGTATACTCACAAAGCTGTTTGAAAGAGTTAATGGATTACTATTAGTATGTCCTGTTGTTGTAGCGGAGCAAGAAAAAAGGTCTTGCCCGAATAAACAGGTAATTGTACAAGATAAAGAGTTTTTAAATACACTAACTTCCACTGATAGAGAAGAGTTTTGCGAGTTAGCAGTAGTCGCGAATGAATATACATATACGAGATTTAAAGAGGAGATTAAGCCGGGACTAGATATTGCTAATCATGAATTTATTGAAAGGTTGCAACAGAATTACTCTCTTACTATGAATTTTCATCATAAGAAATACAAGAAACCCGTTCTTTTATTAGCCGGCAGACAAGATATATCGGTAGGTTATCAAGATATTATAGAAATTATTGATGATTATCCAAGAGCGACATTAGCGGTGTTAGATATGGCAGGACATAATTTACAAATTGAACAACCTGAAGTATTCGAGAGTTTAGTAGGCGAGTGGATTAGACGAACAAATCAACAAAGTATATAAAAGACGAATGAATATTTTCAAGGAGGAATTATGAGTACATATATCTATATGGTTAGACATGGGGAATCACCAAAATTAGAAGGAAATGAAAGAACGCGTGGATTAACTGAGAAGGGAAGTTTAGATGCTCATAGAGTAACTGACATATTAAAAACAGAGGGAATCGATACTTTCATTTCAAGTCCGTATAAGAGGGCTGTGTTAACGATAGAAAAAGCAGCTGATTTCTATGAAAAAGAAATAGTAGTATATGAAAATCTCAAAGAGTGTATGTTTTCAAATGAGGATCAGATTATATCAGATAAAGAGGTATATCCACTTGTAAAGAAGATGTTCGTAAATCAGGATTTTACACTAACGGAAGGAGAGTCATATGCCGATTGTCAGAGGAGAGTAGTAAAAGTATTAAAGGAAATATTAATGGATTTTCGGGGGCAAAAAATTGTAGTTGGTACACATGGGCTTGTCATGACATTAATGATGAACTATTTCGATAAACAATATGGTTTTGAATTTTTAATGCATACATCAAAGCCTGACATATATAAGTTGGAATTTAAAGATGAGCAATTCATGAATGTAGAAAGATTATGGATAGGAGAGAGAAAGAACCTTTATCAACTATTTTTAGAATCTTAAATCAATAAGTAATTATTCAGTTTCTGAATAATATAATTAGAAGTTGGTTTAAGGAAACAATTTTAAATGTGACAAAACTCCAAACGTTGGATTTCTATTCAATTGACAAAAAAGATGTAGAATTTTGTCTTACGGTCCCCGTTTACTTTTCATTTCATTACATATAGGCTTTGTGGTGTAAGGGGGACATTTCCTTTACTCTAAATCTATAAGGAGGTCATTGTAATGAAAAAGATTAAAAAGTTTGCGGGAGTTGCTTTAGCGGGGACGATTGGATTAAGTGGACTACTGTTTTTAGAACCAAGTGTAAGTGCTGCGGAAGCGCAGCAAGTGAAAGAGGAGAATTTCAATACAATTGATGTATCGATGAATCTAAATGAATTATATGTATTAAGTGGCAGAAGCATTGATGTTCTTTCTGGAGATAAAGAAGCAATTCAGCTAAATAAATATACAGTTACTTTTAGTAAACCAGGAAAGTATGTTATTAGGGTAAATGGTTGTATTTATGACGATGTATATACTTTTATTGTGAATGAGTAGTATATATTCTTAAATTGTGAGATGAAAAAGAAACACCCTATTTGCGGTGAGAATCGTAAATAGGGTGAATTGATTTGTATTAAACCGTACTTTAAATATGTTCGCTAATTTTCTTTTTGCTATGTAAAGTAAGTAAAAGTGTTTGAAACATCTTAAATGATTGCTGAAAGATTGGACTTTGAATAAAGGTATACAGAAAAGTTACGATGAAAACAGGACCTCCTAGCATAAATCCAATAATTAGTACAACGCATTCTACAATGATACGCGCACGGCTAATAGACAGTCCTGTTTTGTCGGAAATAGTAAGCATGAATCCATCGCGAGGCCCAGCACCAATCCCAGCCGCAACGTACATTCCTCCCCCAATCCCTGTAATTGTAATACCAGCAAATAAAATGAGTAAGTTTATCCATAAATAATTACTAGCGTTTGGAAGAATATTTGATTGTAAGAAAAAGTCCATAATGGGACCGATAAGTAGTGCGTTTAAAAATGTACCCACATTTATATACTTTCGATCTACTAATAAAGAAATGAGAACGAGACATAGGCCACATATAACACTCCACGTACCAATGGTCCATCCAAACCATTGGTAGAGAGCCATGTTTAAAACTTCCCAAGGATGTAAACCGAGAAATTTAACTTTGACTGCAAGAGCATTTCCAAGGCCGAAAAAAATTAATCCTAAGAAAAAAAGAAAATAGCGAAAGAGAGTTAGCCTCATCTAAAAACCTCCCATATTATATAATTATGTATATTACATGTAAGAGTTTTAATGTACAAATATTACGACTTTTCATCTGTTATTTAAAATTTTAAAAATACAAATGAAATATATATTCGCAGTCAAAAAAGTTAAAATATTTCGTTTGAAGGATTATAATAGAGAAAGAAATATAAAAGGGAGTGAGCGAGTTTGAAACAAGAACTTATTGAAAGATTTACGAGATATGTAAAAATTGATACGCAATCAAATGAAGAAAGTCATACAGTACCAACAACACCTGGACAAATTGAATTTGGTAAGTTATTAGTGGAAGAGCTAAAAGAAATTGGGTTAACAGAAGTAACGATGGATGATAACGGTTATGTAATGGCAACACTTCCTGCTAATACGGATAAGGATGTTCCTGTAATCGGCTTTTTAGCACATTTAGATACGGCAACAGA
>Ga0102589_1001659_pt1 | contig 28922 bp, 29 predicted proteins | sample AraplaMF_Col_mLB_FD_76858 | JGI IMG/M metagenome (GOLD analysis project Ga0102589, IMG submission 76858) | Arabidopsis root microbial communities from the University of North Carolina, USA - plate scrape MF_Col_mLB | ecosystem: Host-associated > Plants > Roots > Endosphere | place: USA...
TATACTAAATATTGTTGCATTCCAAAAAGGAGCAACTCATTCCGATTGCTCCTTCTCTTTATGATTTGTCTTTGTAATGGGTTTTAGACCGTCCCTTTAAAAATCTGTTAAACTACCTCTCCCATTACTAACATAGAATGGTTTTGAAGGCTTTTGGAACGCAGACTATACGCGACTACTTTCCTCTTGTACTGTTTGACTACATCAACATGATCGTTGTAACTATAAACCCAAAACCTAACATCGTTTTTTCCTCTCTTCGTATCAATGATCAATGGAGTCTCACTGCCCTCTGGTGGAAAATAATATTTCTCTAAAAATATTGCTTCGTTAAAGTAATCAATAATTTGAAGTTTATCTTCATCTGCTAATCGGTTTCCGTCAATTGTTACGGTAACAGCCTCACCATTAAGTTGTGGATGCAATTCAAATCTACTGACAAAAGACTCCACAACAGAGGTTGGAAGACTTGACACTACTATTTTAAGACCACCGAAAAGAACTAACATAACTATAAACCAGGTCGTCATATTTTATCATCTCCACTACATTCTAAATTCTTATTATTACATGATTCCTATTATCGTCGAATACTATTTAGAGTCTCTACAAATCTTTTAATCCCTACATGAATAAGATCTGTGTTCGCTCTTCCAAAAGTAAAACGTACATATTCTTTTTTCGAACCTAATACACTCCCTGGAACAAAAGCTACACCATTTTGTATCGCTCTTCCTAATAAATGATATTCATCAATTGAACCCTGCACTTGACACCACAAATGGATACCGCCTTCTGGAACATGAAATTCAACCTGATTCCCTAAAAGTTCCCCAAGACTTGTGATTAATTGATCCCTTCTCTGTTTCAGTTGTTTACGAAGCATAGAAATATGCGCATGAAAATTTTCTGATTCTAAGAATTGATTCGCTATCCATTGAGGAAAGACACTATGTCCAAAATCTACTTGCTGCTTTGCATCTGCTAAACGCTCAATGACCTGAGGTGGACCAATCACCCACCCAATTCGCAATCCAGATGCTACGATTTTCGATAATGAACTAATATATAGAACATTTCCATTCGTATCCATAGACTTTAAGGTTGGATTTACTTCTCCATTGAAAGAAGTTAAGCTATAAGGATCATCTTCCACAATTGGTATACCAAATTCAGATGACAATCCCAAAATCTTTTTGCGACGAGACAATGAAAGGACCGTTCCGGTTGGATTTTGATAATCCGGATTTAGAAATACCATGCGAATTCGGTGCTTTCTGTGTAAATCTATCAAATCATCCGGATTCATGCCATGTTGATCCACAGGTAAATGGTATATTTTTAACCCGGCAGATTTAAACATCGGAAGCGAAAAACAATACGATGGATTCTCAATAGCAATGGCATCTCCTGGCTTAAGCAAGCACTGCACAATAAGATTAAGTGCCTGCTGCGCCCCTGATGTAATTAAAATAGAGCGTGGATCAACATCGATATTTTTATATTTATCTACATGTGAAGAAATCGTTTCCCTTAACTTTTCATTTCCTTGTGGATGATCATATCCTAGATTCTCCATAAATATTTGTTCTGAGAGAATCCTGCGAAACTGGTCAGCAGGAAACAAATCCCGTGACAACTCACCACTTGCTAAATTAATCAAATCATCCTTCTGAGTTTCTGTTCGAATTTTTTGAACTAGCGGTAGATTCGGGAGGAATGAACCATCTTCTACATATCTCCCCCAATTTGGCGTACGTTTACGCGATATCCCCCATATATCTGTGTTTACACGCGTTCCACTTCCTTTTATTCTCACTACTACCCCAAGTGATTTCAGTTCCTCATATGCCGCTACTACCGTACTGCGGTTCACTTGCAACTCTTTTGCTAAAGTACGTTCCGAAGGTAACATACTATCTGAAGAAAATTCTCCTGAAGAAATCCCCTGTTCTATATAGTCAGCAATTTGTTTGTAGACTGGCGTTTTATCTGCACGATTGGGTCTCCATTCCATCTAATTCCCTCCCCCTTATCAGCAGACTTTTTATTGATTAAAATAAAATTAAGGTGTTAACCTCTGTTTGTTATATACTAAGTATTTCGCTGTTTGAATTTAGCATAGTTTGCCCTATTCATTCCCAACTATGAAGATATTCACTCATTCTACAATGTGAATAGTAGTAACTAAATAGATATACGAATTGAATTCCCACTCCTATTGTACATTCACATATTTGAGGAATGGAGCTTCTTTACATTAAAAGGTGATGTCTCTATATCCTTATAAAAAAGAATAGTGTTAAAAAATAAACATTCCATTTCATTTAGGCCACCTACTTATCTAAAGTACAAAGACTACAAGACAGCAACCGCATACCACGTAACTCCTATAAGAAGACTTAATAAAAGGACGATATAAATAACAGACAAGTTCGTCACATTCTGCTTCGTAGACTGACCGTAATTTCCCTCCGTGTTTCTTGCAACTAACATCGTTCCCAAAAGTGATACAATTACAATAATAATAACTAATGAAATTGCAAATTTCATTGACTTTCTCCTCTCTAAAACCAGTCTATTTGAACAGAAAATCTAATCGTTCGACTTAAAAACTTTATACTTTTTGGATGAGAGCATAATCAAGATACTTAAAGCATACTACCCTTCTCTTTTATAATAAGGGATATTTATTTCAAAAGGACCATCCACTTTCACAACTTTTTACTCATCCACTTTATGAGTGAAAAATAGTGTTTCTAAGTTATTGCTACCACTAAAAAAATAAAAGAACAATACAAAAAAGCAAACAACCTACTGAGTCTTTCTCATCGGTTGTTTGCTTTTTATTAGCACTATGAAACATTCGGTTGTCTTGATACCTCATCAAAAATTCTTCGTATTATTGTCCAATTAGAAAAACGTTAACCAAACAAAGTAAATTATCGGTTACCCACTTCATTTTCTGTTTGAACCTCTACTGGAACACGCTTACCTATTCCAAAAGCATAAAAGCTAATGACAACGATAGCCAGGAAAATAACGCCTACAATAAGTGAGATTCGTGTGTCTTCGTTGAACCACATACCGATTAGTACCATGATTAAAAAGGCAATCGTTACATAGTTTGTAACAGGCGCAAATGGCATTTTGAACGGATGATTGTCCATTTCAGCTCCTTTTGCTTTTCTGAATCGAATTTGACTAATCAGAATGACAAACCACGGAATCATACCAGGAAGTACACTTGCACTGTATACATACACGAATAAGTTTTTTGGTGCAATATAACTTAAAATAACGCCAATCGCTAAGCCAATTAACACGCCAATCGTACCAAATAAAGGCACACCATTACGGGAGACTTTTGCAAAGTATTTTGGTGCTTGTCCATTCATTCCTAGTGTATAAAGCATACGTCCTGCACTGTAAATACCACTGTTACAGCCAGACATTGCAGCTGTGATTACGACAAAGTTAATCAGCCCAGCAGCTGCTGTAATCCCAACTTTCGCAAAAGTTGCCACAAACGGGCTACCAATTGAGCTTAGTTGATCCCAAGGGTAAACAGTTACAATAACAAAAATTGCCCCAATATAGAAAATTAAAATACGCCAAATCGTACTTTGAATCGCTTTAGTTAACGTTTTTCTCGGATCTTTTGCTTCGCCAGCTGTAATCCCAATTAATTCGACACCTTGATAAGCCCCAACAACTAGTGATAGAGCAAAGAAGAACCCTGACCAGCCACCTGTAAAGAAGCCGCCATTTTCCCAAAGATTAGATAAACCGATTGCATTCCCTCCGTTACCAAATCCGAAGAAAATAAGTCCAACCCCCGCAATAATCATTAACACAATGGTAACGATTTTAATCATCGCAAACCAAAATTCAAATTCACCAAATGATTTAACAGAAATTAAATTCGCCGCACCAAGAATCACCATTGTGATGATACCTGGCACCCAAGCAGGCAGATCCGGGAACCAGTACTGCATGTATGCCCCAACCGCTATAATTTCTGACATTCCAACAATCACCCACTGGAACCAGTTACTCCATGCCGTCATATACCCTGCTAATGGGTGTATATACTTATGGCCAAATGTCGCAAATGAACCTGTACCTGGCTCTACATACAACATTTCTCCCATCGCACGCATAATGAAAAATATAAAAATTCCTGCGATTGCATAAGCAAGCATTACCGACGGACCTGTCCATTTAATCGTACTTGCTGAACCCATAAATAAACCAACACCAATTGTACCGCCTAAAGCAATCATTTGAATATGACGCGCTTCTAAACCCCTCTTTAGTTCTTTGTTTTCCACTTTATTTCCTCCTCTTGCGCTATTAAATCCCAAGCTGAACACTATACTACAATTTCTATTAGGTATCAAAATGATGAAGCAAGCGTCACTTTTTTCTCTCTTTTAAAAGCTGCCCTAAAATCATTTTCCATTTCCTATTAACCATTCGCAATAGTCGGAAAATTCACCCTATCTTCCCTTCGTCATAAAATTACAAAATTACTTATTTTATAATAATTTATCTGTCTGAAAAATACAATTATTTTTTCAGAAAATTATTATATATAAATTAATTAGAAAATAATAACTAGATTAGAAATAAACACCATTACCCGATTATTATAAAAACACTTCATCATCGTAGCAAATCTAGGTGAGTAGTTACCCATAATCGAGCTTAAGAGTAAATAGCGAACTCTAATTTCTATCTTGTAGCATAATCAGCATGAAATGAAACCTTATAAAAAAGTGTTTCGCCTTTTAATCGTAGAGTTACAAGGAAAACATAATAGAGTGAAACTTTAATCGTTGAGAGTTTTCTCCCTCATGAATCAGGCTTTTACGAGCAGTTGATTCCTAATTTAACTTCTTTGTCGTAAGAAGTGAGTCTTACTGTCCGTAAATAGCGTGATTAAAAATGTATTGACAAAATAGCATGTATTTTTTTATAATCCGTTATAATAACTTAAACAACTGTAATTTGCCATGATTTTATTTGCGATGAAGAGGAGAGTAGATGGTTAGGAGTGTATCAGAGAGCTCCCCCAAGGCTGAAAGGATGGTAACGATTGAATCATTGAAGGTAGCCTCGGAGCTTTACTTGTGAAATAGATATTTAATGTCTAAATTAGTAAGTAACAGTTGGTCCCGTTAGTATAATTTAAAAAACGAAATCCCTTCTTAAGATAAGGAATTTCATTTTTTTTATAAACAGTTTAACTTTTTTCAAAACAGTGTGACTTCCTTACAAACGTCGCGACTTTGTTTTAAAGATCATGACTTTATTTTAAATCCACAAAAGGCTAATAACATATCATTTCCAAGTACTGTGTTATGAAAAAATTAGCAGCAGGTGGTTATATAATTAACAAGAGGCTTTCGAAACAGCCCCTTTCTATTATTTTACTTCTATTGTATACTTCCCTGTTCCACTGCCATATTTATATACACTTAAATAATATTTCCCCGGATTCGCATAATAGCTTCCCAGCAATTTATTTCCTTCGTACTTTGTTGCATAAGTAACATAGTTATTCAAATCTGACTCGTGATATAATACCCAATTCAATCCAAGATTTTGCTCATTCGTAACGGTAATCTGTAAATCCTTCGCTTCCCTTATATCAATTACAAAGCGATCAACTTGATCTTGATTATTTAGGCTACCTCGTAATAACGTGTTCAGAGATAGAGGGTTAGCTGTATCGAATGAATTATTTGGTTCTTTTTCTACACTAGTATCCTCCTCAGTATTCACTCCGTTAAACACAATATCATATTCAAATTGCCCAGCTGCATTGACACGGTAATTTACGAAATAAGCAGTTAATGTTTTATATCCGCTCCACTCTTTTTGCGAAAGATGTTTAAGCATCTCATTCGTTGCTTGATTCATCGCTTTCCAGTCTTCATTTTCTCCTTTTGACGTACTTCCTGTATATGTTCCTTGTAGTGTAAATGTATTAAAGAATTGTGATTTATTCTTTGTTACCTTCACATTTTTTAACTTTGCTTCATTTGTGATATCCGCCGCAACATCCGAAAGCGCTTTCAGTTTATGCCCTGCTAAATAATCATCTGATACTTGCGGAATTGTATACTTATCACGATTATTAATAAGCATTTGCATATAAGATTGGTAATCTTCATTTAATTTATTGTCTTTACTTAATGCAGAGCGATATACATCGTAGCCTGGGACATCATTTGCACGAATTAAATCATGTACTTTATCGAACATATCAGGGCGGTTATTATACATATAAGATTGCAATGCAAACGAATAGTTATAAAAATCCCACGCTCCATATTTTGCATTTAATGTTTGCTCAGCTGTGTATCGCTTAGCTGGATCATTGGATAATCCACCAATTATACTTTTTCGCGGTACAACACTATCTACTCGAGTTGAACCTGCAAAGAATTCCGCATTTCCTTCTTCAAACCAAGTCAAGCGTTCATTTTGATATAGTTCTCCTTGTCCCCATAACCCGGGCACTTCATATCTTCCTTGCAAATAGTGTGTAAATTCATGACGGAACAATTCTTCTAAACTATAAATACTCTGCTGCGGTGTACGTTCATATGTAAAGAAAGTTCCGATTCCTTCAATGTAAATTCCACCATTATTTGTTTCATAGCCGTACAATTGACGATTAAATTGATATTCATCCGGACTATTGTAAATCACCATTGTTAACACATCATCAGCATGTCCACTTTCAAGTGGCTTATCACTACCAACTGTACGATAAAATTGTGCTTTCACTTCTTTTGCTGCCCAATACAAACGTTTAATTTTCTCTTCAGTAACCTTATCTCCCGCTTTAAAGACAATTGTCCCGTCATCAAATGTATACGTTTTCGGCAAATATTTTTGCTTGCCATCTTCTCTAATTTTATCTAAATTTATTGTCTTTCCGTTTGCATCTACTCCGCCATAATTTGTAGTGATTTGTTCTGCCGCAACAAAATATTGTTGTCCTAAATATGGATAAATACGCATCGCTTCTGTAACAACTTGCTGTCCTTTTGTTGGTGTACTATGAAACTTGCCAAATCGGCTAGCATAGTAAATGCCATTATTAATTAACCATCCATTTTTATCCGTTACCGTACCAATTAGTGCAAAACGACTTACTTCATTAATAAAGCTATCGATGTTCTTATACCACATCGTATCTTTTGGTTCTTTGTCCGTAGTATACATATACGACTGAACATCATAATCAATTTCTTTCATCAAGTTATATATAGCATCACCTTTTGTCCGATCTTCAATAAACGTAGAAAGATTATCATTATATTGTTTAAGAATTCCAGCAGCATATTGAATTATTTCAACATCAGCCGACGCGCCTCCAATTAACATTCCATACGACGAAATTACTTTATTTTGTTCTGATGTACCAAGTTTAAAATTCGGGTTCTTCGCAATTGTTTTTAACGCTGGTAAACATTTGTCATGATAGCTACGCTCACTTAGTTTACTTAATTCTTGATGATAAAAGCCTAAATAAAAACCCGAGCGTATAACTTCTACTAATGTCTCAACTCCTTTTGAATCATCTTTCGTATACGTTTGACCTTGTTCTGCTAGTTTATCAATGAGTGCTTGCATACGGCTATCATCTTGATAGAATTTCAAACTATCATTATTAAACTGAAATAATTCCGGAATTTGATTCCATTTAATTGTCACAAGAAGATCGGCTAATTGTTTGTTGCTTAATTGATTCAATTCAGCCATCGAATATTTTCTTTCTTCAACTAGCTGTTTAGTATTCTCTTTTGGCATTGGTGGACGCTGCGATAGGTCTGCTAACTTTAACCGTTTTGTAAATGAAGTACTTTCTTGTATGTTCGAAGAGTGTGCCAACTCATCAGGAGATTGCCTTGACCCTATCGGCTCCATTTGTAATGTATTCTTCGTATATTTTTCTTTTGTCTCTGCTTGAACTTGCAATCCATTACATGATATAGTAACAAGTCCAACGCCCAGCATCAATTTATAAAATTTCGAGTATTTCACCATGCTGTTGCCCCCTTTTTAATAGATAGAAAATTCGGACTTTTTAAAAATGAATTGTTCAATCTGTCTTTATTAAACAGCACCCTATTGATACTAGTAAATTTAGTGATATAATGCTAAGTCACTTTTTTACTACTAATGATACATCATACTTATTGCTTGAATTTACTTCCCCCTTCCTTTAATGTAATATAAGCAAAAATTGTGCCAATGTTGTATCTTATGAATAGGCAACTATTCTTTATTAATACTGTCAAATAAAATATACATAAACAATGTAGTAATGTATATTTTATTTGACATAAAACTCCCCTTTCAAAAAAGAAAAAAGCCCGCTACTGACAAATCACATAAGAACAGGGTTCTTTGAATTAGTTGCACACTTTTTTTACTTTTTTGGCGAGTCATTTCATAAAACGAATAATATATTTGTGCATCCTTTTTCACTAATCATTCCGCTTTTTCATACAAATCAATTGTATTTTTATATAAAAAATCATATTTATCTTGTAATGGTTCATCGTTTTAATGAAACGAGAAGTGTGCTGTCAGTTTTATTGACAGCACACTTTTCATTTTCTTAGAAATTGTAATAACATGTTCATCTTCTGTTCATAAACATCTCTTATTCTATAAAAGTGAAAGAAGGAACACTTATGCTTATTACATTTTTCACTTTGTTGGATTTTCCAATTCCTTATATCATTTGTGATCATCATTTTATATAAAGTGAAACTTCCATCAGTGGAAGTTTTTCTTTCCCCCCTACTGCTCAGGCACATGCCAGCAGTCAACTCCCTCCTATCTTCTGTGTTTTCTCAAAATCTTGATACGGGAGGTCTTACTTTCAAAAAATAGAACGATAAATTAGAGGTGAAAAAATATGCGCTCATTATATGCTAGATTTGTTATCATATCAGTTTTTATTATGCTGGTTAGTAGTATATTGGCATTTTTACTTACAAATGTATATTATCATGTTTATTTAAAACCATATAACAGCGAGAAAATTTTAAAATATGCACAAGAAGTAAAATATTTATATGAGAAAAATACAGAACAAAATAAAGATGGTTATTTACAGTCTATTTCTAACCTTGGCTTTGAAATTTACGTAGTAGACGATAAAAAACAAGGCAAGCAGTACGATGATAATTTCAAGAAAATGAATATTAGTAAAGAGACAATTGAACATGTATTAAAAGGAAATATATACAATGGAATTGCAACGTATCCTAATCGTTTATTTGCTACTGGCTTTTTTGATAATACACTTTTGAATAGTATTGGGATCCCTATCGAAAACAATGGTAAGGGTTATGCGCTATTTATTCGTCCGGATATTCAACAGCAATTTGGAGAATTACGTATTTTCTATGCTGTTTTATTAGGATTAATTATCATAATCAGTCTAATTTGTATCGCGATAGCTACCCGCTTTGTCGTTCGTCCTATTCAAAGATTTACACATGCGACAAAAGAGGTTGCATGTGGTAACTATGATTTAGCACTACCAGAAAATCGCCGAGATGAGATTGGAACGCTTGCAACTAGCTTTCGTAAAATGGCCAAAAGATTACGAAATTCAGAGCAGATGCGACAAGAATTTGTTTCGAATGTTTCACATGAATTTCAGTCACCATTATCATCTATTCAAGGATTTTCAAAAACATTACAAACTAATGATTTAACGAAATCTGAGCAGACACATTACCTAGAAATCATCGAATCAGAAAGTCGACGCATGTCCAGTTTATGCAAACAATTATTAATACTTGCATCACTTGATAAAGAAGATCTTACTTTACGTAAGCAATCTTTTGATCTTGGGAAGCAAATAAAAGATACTATTTTTATGCTTGAATGGGAATGGAGAACGAAAGAACTTGCAGTTGAAATGGATGTTCCCAACATGCAAATTTACGGAGACGAAAACTTGCTCCATCAAGTATGGATGAATTTATTTACCAATAGTATCAAATTTACAGAAAGCGGCGGAACGATTGCATTTGAAGCAGAAGAGCTGGAAACAGAATGGCGCATTTCGATTACTGATATGGGTATTGGTATACCTGAAAATGAAATAAAAAAAATATTTGATCGATTTCATAAAGTCGATACTGCCCGAAACAGAAATGTAAATGGAAGTGGATTAGGTCTTTCTATTGTAAAAAAAGTCATTGACCTTCATAGCGGAGCAATAACAGTGGATAGTGAACTTGGAAAAGGAACGATTTTTTCTATTTACCTTCCGAAACAACAAGAAGGGACTATTCATATGCAAAATAAAAAATAACCTGCATTCACTAAGCCTACTGAAAAAATACCTACTTTGAACAAAAAACAAAATTTTTATTAATATACAGCGATCAAAAAGAAGATAACTTCCTTTATACAATAGGGAGTTATCTTCTTTTTCTGTAACATATTTATATATAAACTGTATACCCGTCTTTTGTAACCTTTTGTTCATATTCCGTTCATATTTCCTCTTTATGATAAGAACATAGAATGAAACAAGGAGGAATGAACCTAATGTTTTTAGCACTTAAAGAATTAAAACAATCGAAATTACGGTACGGATTAATCGGCACAATCATGATGTTATTATCATTTCTTGTACTTATTATATCAGGTCTAGCAAATGGTTTATCTCATGCTAATGCCTCTTCTATTATCGAAATGAAAGCAGACAAGTTTATATTATCAAATGATGCAGAGGGTAAATTATTACGCTCCCAAATTAAGAAAGAGGATGTAGATAAAGTATTGGCACAGGTTGATGCAAAAGATGCGGTTCCAATGCATATTAAGGTCGCAACATTTGAAAAAGAAGGCAGTTCAAATAAAGTTGATGTTGCTATTTTTTCAAGTAAACAAGATTCATTCATTGCCCCAAAAGTTGTTGAAGGAAAAAACGGTACTTTAGAAAACAATGAAATCATTGCTGATGAATCCATCAAGGAAAAAGGGATAAAGCTTGGAGATGAACTAGTAGATCCTGTTTCTCAAAAGGTTTTCAAAGTTGTCGGATTTACACAAAATCAAATGTTTAGTCATGCACCTGTTGTTCATATGAATGAAAATGTATGGGACAGCATTGCACTGCCACATCAAAAAGATTACAGTGTAATCGCCCTAAATACTGATAAAAAAATCGATAATGCAACAGTTGTTGATAAAAAAGAAGTACTGCAAAGTATTCCAGGTTATAAAGAAGAACAAGGAACATTAACGATGATTATTGCGTTTTTACTTGTAATTTCAGCATTATTAATTGGCGTTTTCTTCTATGTCATTACATTACAAAAAACACATCAATTAGGTGTATTAAAAGCAATCGGAACAAAAAACTCATATTTAGCAAATAGTTTAGTTGTACAGTCTATATTCTTATCTGGTGTTGCTCTTATAATCGGCATTGGCTTAATCTTTGCAGTACAGGCTGTTTTACCAGCTAGTATGCCGTTCTTATTAACAACAACAACAATCTTGCAATATGCAGGTATCTTTATCTTAATTAGTATATTCGGTACACTAATTTCTCTATATCAAGTATTAAAAGTAGATGCATTAGAAGCAATCGGAGGTGGCATGTAATGGTAACAGAATTAAAATGGGATACCCCATCGTCATTATTAAAGTTGGATCAAGTAAGTAAAGTATATGGAGAAGGAGATACAGAAGTAACAGCTTTGCACCCAATTACGTTAGATATAAAAGAAGGCGAATTTATCGGCATTGTTGGTCCGTCTGGTTCTGGGAAAAGTACATTGCTTTCCATCGCAGGTGCACTTTTATCCCCTTCTAAAGGAAATATTTATATTTCTGGTCAAAATATAACAAGCTTATCAGAAAAAGAGATGACCGATATTCGTTTAAGAAAAATCGGATTTATATTTCAATTTGCAAACCTCGTACCTTTCTTAACAGTGAAAGAACAACTCTTATATATCGCTAAGTTAAAGGGAGAAGATAAAAAAGAAGCTGGTAAACTTGCAGAACAATTACTGAAAACTTTTGGATTATCACATCGAATGAATCATTATCCAAATCAACTTTCAGGTGGTGAAAAACAACGTGTAGCCATTGCTCGTGCATTTATGAATAATCCAGACTTAATTTTAGCTGATGAACCTACTGCTAGTCTTGACTCAAAACGTGCTAGAGAAGTAGTTGAACGAATGAAACATGAAGTTAAGAAAAATAAAAAAGCAGCAATTATGATTACACACGATGAAAAAATGCTTGATGTATGTGATCGAATTTTAATACTTCGCGATGGAAAATTACTACGAGAAAACGAAGTATAAGAACACCTGTACAATAGCGATGACCTAAAAAGACTTTCTTATCCCCTATTTAGGGGATAAGAAAGTCTTCTTTAATTAACAGCACATTTTAATTTTTTGTTTACAACATAATTGAATTCAAATGTAATAATCCAGCGAAATTCATATGTAATATTGCGTTCATATTCTATTCATAATTCTCATGTAACATGCTTTATATAAAGCAACTGACTGTTAGAAAGGAATGATGAACGTGTTAGCATCTGCTATTACATTTATTACAGCTGCACTCATTTTTTATACAATCGGAGTATGGAGTGAAAAATTTCAAAAGACATTAAAATTTTGGCATGTCATTATTTTCTGGCTTGGACTCGTATGTGATACGATCGGGACCACATTAATGGAGAAAATGGCAGAAGCAGGATCCCTGTTCAGCTTCCATGGAATAACAGGCTTATCAGCCATTTTACTTATGCTATTCCATGCTGTTTGGGCAACAATTGTGTTAATAAAAAAAGATACAAAAATGATGACAACATTCCACACACTAAGCGTTATCGTATGGTTCATTTGGCTAATTCCATATATTTCTGGACTTATATACGGAATGACAAATAGCTTTTAAATAAAGTTTCATTACCAAAAATCAACATTGCTAAAACTACCTTAGGAGGTATATGATGAAAAAGTTATATAATGCAGCATTCACTTATTTAATTATCGGTTTATTATCAGGTATATTCGCGAGAGAATATGCAAAAGCGCAAGGAATTCAAGGTACTACTCTACTGAACCTGTTGCACACACATGTGTTAGTTCTTGGATTTTTATTCTTCTTAATTGCCTTAGCCCTATCAAAATCATCTGCATTCCATGAAGCAAAAAGTTTTAACATGTGGTTCATCGTCTATAATATAGGATTGGTTTTAACAGTTGCTTCAATGGCGGCCCGTGGACTTCTTCAAATACATGGAACCGATTTTAATGGATTAAGTCATATGACAGGAATGTCTCATTCTATCATCGGTGTCGGTCTTGTTTGGTTTATGATTCTATTAAAAAAATCATACAAAGGATAAAAGGAGGTAAAACATGAACTTAGCTGTTCTATCAAGTATTATTGCTCTTTGTATGGCTGTTGGAATGATGTTTCTTCGCTTAAAATCAGCAAAAAAACCTATAACACTTAAAAAAATTATACTCCCGCCAATTTTTATGAGTACGGGAGCATCCATGTACTTCTTACCAGAATTTCGATTAACAACAACAGAAATTCTAGAAGCAGTTATCGTTGGTTTATTTTTCTCTATTTTTCTTATTAAAACGTCAAAATTTGAAATACGTGGAAAAGACATCTATTTAATACCTTCTAAAGCATTTATATTTATTTTAGTCGGTTTACTTGTTGTCCGTATTGCTTTCAAATCATATTTAAGTCAATCAATTGATTTAGGACAATTAAGCGGCATGTTCTTCTTACTCGCTTTTGCGATGATCGTCTCTTGGAGAATTGGGATGTACCGTTCGTTTATGAAATTGCAGCGGGAAATGCAGTTTGTAGGCAAAGGTCTTTAATTGAAAAAGCACATTTCTAATGTTGGATGCTGTTTCTTAGCTCTTACAAAATGATTCATTATAGCTTTGAAAGAAATTTAATTTAAATTTCTTTCAAAGCTATATTTATTACTTCTTGTTCAGTTTTTTGGTTCTGTATAGATAAAATGTAAAAAAGTAGCGAGATAAGCGACTAAAAAAGCAGTACCACCGCTATAAAAATGTTGGTACTGCTATATAGAGTAACAAATGTTATATTAATTAGAACGTACTTGCTACTTTAACAGCCATTTCAAGCCCTGCAGCAATAATTTCTTCTGCTTTATCAGGGAACTGATTGTGACCTTCAATCACTACTTTCTCCATATCTTTTACACCAAAGAAGCTCATCATACTTGCTACATATTTAACAGCCATTTCCATTTGAGCTTTTGGTCCTTCAGAATATACACCACCACTTGCGTTTAACAATGCAATTTTCTTATTTCCAATAAGACCTACTGGACCTTCTGGCGTATATTTAAATGTTTTGCCCGCACGATTTAAGTAATCAATATATGTGTGTAGTATAGCTGGGATTGTCAAATTCCATAACGGGAAACCAAATACAACTTTATCAGCTGCAAGGAATTGCTCTAAATATTTATCAGCAACAGCTACAGCCTTTGCTTCTTCTGTTGTTAAATCAAGTCCTCTACTAGCCTTAAATGTACCATTAATCATATCTACTCCTACATATGGCAATTCTTCCTTGTATAAATCAAGCTCTACTACTGTATCATTTGGATGTGATTCTTTGTAGCTCGCTAAAAAAGCCTCGTATAATTTTACACTAACTGATTGGTTTGCCGGGCGATTGTTTGCTTTTACAAATAAAACTGTTGTCATTCTCTGTTTCTCCTGTTACTTACTCTTACGTTGTTATATATTCACTAAAAACCGCGTTATATTGCCTTTACAATATCTTTTTAAAACTATACTCCATTTCTCCACCTAGCGCTTCAGCTGTATCACCAGTTTCTCTGAAATCATGTGTATGAATTTCTTCAAACGGCTCAAAATTTACTTGTTTATAAAATTCATAACAAGGGAATCCATCATGTGCACCTTCAATATGGACAGTGCCATCTTTTTTGACCTGTACGGTTAATAGGTAGTCAACGGGAGGTGCATATACATTTAATGGATTGCTAGCACTCGCACTCATTTGAAATTTGACGTCATCAGAATTCCATACAATATCAATACACAAAATATTTTCTGTACTAGCTTTTCCTGTTCTTTTATTAACGGAACCATCTGAAGTTGTAACCCTTTCTGTGGTTATACCTGTATTTCCATATGTGAAAATTTCTTTTTTGTAAAAATCTACAACTACTTCTTGTTCAATTCTGGAACGCATAGCGTTTACAGCATAAGGTGTAAATTCACGTGAGTCACCTTCAAATTGGATCACATTGCCCGTTTGAATGTCCTTCTTAGGTTCAGTCCAAGACATTGGAATAAATACGCTTGCTCTAATTTTAACGATACTAGTCATGAGACACACCTCTGTAATTCTAATTTTTTTTGGGTAATACAGAAAAACCTTGAGCAAAACAAATCGCAATTTCTTTCGCATATTCAATTGTTTTTTCTTTAATATTTTCTGCTTTTGATTTAAATAGTGACATTCTTCTGATTCATATTTATATCTAGATTATTATTTTAAAACTGTATTCCATTTCTCCAGCTAGTGCTGCTGGAGTGTCACCAGTTTTTCTGAAATCATGTGTATATATTAACTCAAATGGACCAAAATCTGTTTGCTTATAAAATTCATAGCAAGGGAACCCATCATGGGAACCTTCAATATGCGCAACACCACTTTTATTAACACGTATTGTTAATATTACATAGTATTTCAAAATGGACTCTTTTTATCTATCATGGAATACGGGTTAACACGATATTTTTAATCAAACTTTATTTTAAATCCACAAATATAATAATGCTTCTCAATTATTCTTAAGGTTAAACTTTTCCTAATAGTAGAATTAACAAACTTATAAAAAAAGCAATTCGTGTTGCTTTGAAATAAAATTTGTTCAAAAACATCTTACAAAACTGTCACCTTTATGTAAGGCTATTAGATAGTTTAACTATTATTTCAATGTAATAATAAAAGTATAAGAAATGCATACATAAAAAAATATATTATACAGAGGTAACCATACGATGATTTTAAAACTAGCGTTTATACTTTTTGGAGTAATCTTAGTATTATGGGGTATATATAGTACGAAAAAATACGAATCATTTTTAGACAAACTCACTGGAATAGGACAGTTTTTAGGCGGAATTACATGCATAATTGCTGGGATTTTATCCTTTATAATGAAATAATTTATACATAAAAGGAGACCGAACTAGAAAACAATCTAGTTGAGTCTTCTTTTTATTTTAAAATTATCTACGCAGTTTTTTCAAATATCTTTAGATAAGTGAAAATCCTTGTCTATAAAGAAACCACAATTTTCTCATCTTCTACTTCATATTTTACTAAGCAATCATTTTCCATGACTAGTTCTTTGTCAACTAAGTTACCTGTGACACGATCAACTATTTTTTTATAAACTTTATTTTGTCTGTATACTTGGCCATCTACTTTTTTTGCAAAACGATGATCTTCTTCAACGATAGAATACTTATATGGAGGATACTGGGATGCCCTAATTTCTCCATAGATGTATTCTTCGTCAAGATGTAGATTGACTTGATAGGAAATATTTGAATTGTTTCTCAATTTGAGATCAATAATACCATTCATCAAAGTGGCGCCTGTTCCAAATGGAATCACACGTCCATAGTCAGGGAATGGATCGAAACTATGACGATATCTTTCCACTGTTTCCAACTCTGAATGAAGAAACATCCAGTAAAGAAGATTCCCTAACTGACAGAGACCACCGCCTATTCCCTTTATCGCTTCGCCATTCATTAGAATAATTCCTTCTCTATATCCAGCCTTTTCACTGGAATTACCAACAAGATGCCAAAATGAAAATGTTTCTCCCGGTTTAATTACAACCTGGTTTATTTTGCAGATGGCTAGCTTTAAATTGGTGATTTTGTTATACTGCAGCTGTATATCCGTATCACCTAACTTTCTAATAAGCAAAGATTTATGTTTATAAATCCTGTAAGGTAATGGATTTTGCTCAAATGTTTTTGAAAACTTATGACCTTCAAGACGGTCTCTTATTTTTTTAAACATCCTACGTTGTCTGATTCTAATAGGAATTAAAAGAGGAAACCTTTGTGTTAATAATTTTCTTGCCATTGAGAGTTGAGCTCCTTTATATATTATTCATCTATATATTGTATTCAAATTTACACCTTATTCATCATCACTAAGCAAATTGATATGTATTTCTTACTGTATTACCTTATAGTACATATAAAGGTTCTGGTGCAAAGATAAACTAAAAGAGAATATAGCGCATATATTTCTAGCGAGATCGTATTTTATGCTATAAGTCCACACACTTGGTGGATGAACTCTTTTTGATTTTGGACAGACTGATTCTGTAAATCTACTGTTTATTGAATAATTAAAATCTCTTATTGCGATATTAGGTATTTTTCTCTGAAGATGGAACTTAATTCACTCCAAACATCAAATTTATTACCATCTAAATCATAAAAAACAAAATTCTTTCCAGTGTGTCCTCTGTTTTCAATCTCTCCAACTTTTATTTCTTTTTTAATAAAATCACTATGGATTGATTCAAGTGCATTTAAACCATTAACTTCAAATGTTAAAGAGAAGCGCTCTTCACCGCAAAAACCGTGAAAATTTAAGCTTTGATTTTCTTGGGATTTAACCAGGAAAAAACTTTGGTTTGCAAAGTTAAGAATAGCCTTGTCTTCGTCTTTATAGCTTAACTCTGCACCTAGTTTGTTTACATACCATTTTGAAGAAAGTTCTACATTGGTAACAGTAATATAAATAGTTCCAACCCTCAATAATTTATCTTTCATTCTATTTTCTCCTTTCAGTAACTTAAATAACATTAATAAATATGTTCTCTTTTTATGTACCTATTGCCTTTGTAAATTCCATAATTTTCTTTATGATGTTTCGTTAGTTCAACAAACATGCTCCATTAAATGCTCCGATTGCGGAAGATTGTTTTCCAGTTAGTTTCTTTTCATGCATTAGTGGAAAAACAACCCTTTAATAAGAAACAGGTACTTTTCTTTCATTTTTTTCACTAACTTTAGAGTCTAGCGTTTTTGTTATTATGTAGTACAAAAATGTACCAGTTAATCCTAGAATAAGAAGCAATCCCCCCATATATATGGGACGAATCCACTCTCCAACGATGATCAACAACGAAGATACAATCATTGCTCCGTAGAAAGTCAAGCCATTAAAAGCCATATAGGTGCTACGAGCGTTAGGTGGTGCAAGTTCCCCTATCATCGCCTGTTTAATAGGAACATACATCAGTTCACCAATTGTTCCAATAAACATGGCAATAAAAAGAAACAACACGCTATTTGTAAAGGCAAAAATACTAAAGCATATAGAAAAGATCATCATTCCTGTAACTAGAGTCCAGCGATCACTCCACTTTTTAAATAAGAATAATACAACACTTGATAGGAGAACTACAAGAATTGTATTCTCCGTTCGGAGAAAACCCAGCATCTTTGTGCCATCAAGCATGAAATCTATTCCAAACAATGAAGCTGAATGATGGGGTATATCTTTTTCAAGACGAATCCCAATATAGTTTGTTAAAGACTGTTCCAAGGAAAAGATCAAGATCGCTCCGAAAATATAAAACATAAACAGCTTATCTTTTAAAACGTTTGAATAGGTTTGAAACATCTCTATTGATGAAAATTTTTTCTTATAATTAGAAGACGTAGATGAAGGTTCCGGTGTATAGGTTTCTGTGATGAAGAATATAGTCATGAATACAGATAACAAAGAGATGAGTGAAATCCCAATAAATAACTCAAACAAGTGGTTTTTAAAAAGAAATGCTCCAATGATTCCTCCAATAGCAGTTGATAAATTCCCCAGCCAGTAGCTAATTGTAAATACGAGCTTTCTCGATTCGGAATTAGTAACATCAATGATCATAGCTTGTGCTGCTGGCTGAAACATTCCTCCACAAAACATATTGATAATAAAGAATGCTACGGAAATATAAGGAAGGTTAAACCAAGGGGAATTACAAAGTGCTATAAACAGATACGAAAGCAATATACCAAGTTCAGAATAAATCATTATTTTTCTCCGACCTATTTTGTCTGAAACATGCCCCCCGATAAAACCTCCAATGACCCCACTAATCACAATTATTATAAGAATAATACCTGTTTCAGTAGCTCCAATTTTCTGAGCAAAATAGATTGCCAGAAAAGGTATAACAGCCATGGAAATAAGGCTGCCTAGAAATTGCATAGCCAGGCGAAGTTTGATGTTGGGATGTATATCTCTCAATTTCATATAAATCACTCCTTATTTATTAGAGATAGGTCCAAATAATCTCAGGGCTTGTATCGTTATATCCTTCCACATCAAGTTTGTATATTCATCAATAAACGTTAAACGCATTCCGTTTAAGATGGATAAGTACGACTCGGCAACTAATGAAGGTGATTCTTCATAAAAGTAACCCAGCCTTTGCCCTGCTTCAATAACCGGATGAATACAGTCTATAAATACATTTACAAAATCGTTTAGTTCTTTAAAAAGCTTTGGAAATCGATCAGGTCTCGCAAGAACCTGCTGAATTAGACGTAGGTATTCACTTTTCATTGAAAAGAGTTGTACATGGCAATCTATCATTTCCTTCACAACTTCAAGAGGCTCACCTTTAAAGTGTTCTTCTATCTCAATAAAATATGGTTTGATTTCCTCCAATGGCTCCAAAATCGCTGATTCATAAAGTGCTTCTTTTGAATCAAAATACGTAAATACAGTACCAAAGCTAACTCCTGCTTCTTTTGCTATTTCGGCAACTTTTGTCTCTGCAAAACCATTCTCACTATATAATTTAATTGCGGCGTTTAGGATAGTAGATCTTTTTCTTTTCTTTTTTTCATCATTAGTAAGTCTAGGTTCCATTTAGATGCTCCTTTCATAATAAATGATTGATTAATCAATCGAATTTTATTGTAATTTGTTTCCATTGTCAATATGATGAAGGAATTTATTTTCATATTTTTACATTTAGTTATATTCGAACTTCGCAAACGAATAAATTTAGCTCAAAAGTCGTTATTCTATTAAATGGCCCTTTAACAGAACAACTCTATGTCACTCAATAATTCCTTAATCCACCTTTTATTCAGATGTTCTTTTTCTTTTAGTCATAAAAACACCCCTTTAGATAAAAATATCCAAAAGGGTAAAGCTTCGCATCTTTTTTATAAACATCGCGACTTTATTTCAAATCAACATCATATAATATCTTTTATTGTAAATCTTTGAACTCCTACAAAAGTAAATATAATAACAAATAAGCAACTTAACACATAAAAGCTACTAAATTGAAAGAAAGTCTGCAAGCCTTCTAGATGAATAGGGTCCATTGCTAATCCTGGTTGCGAAAATGGCCATATATACCCGATATTTAAGTAATGAAATATCATTCCTATACATGTAAAACCAAAACTCATTCCAACTGGAACAGCAAAACTTTTTATAGAAGATGAGAGAAATAATTGTACTGCAGCAATTGAAAATGTACCAATCCATCCATTGAATGACCAATTTAATAATGAAATCCAAGGAATAGGACTTGTAATACCTAGTAGCTTACCAATTACAATATAAGCAATTAAAAAAAATACTTGTGTCAATAAAGTTAACATAAAGATTACTAATAACTTTGCCATGTACACATATCGAAATGGAATTGGTAAAGAGATGATTTTTTTCCAATTTCCCTCGCTATGTTCAAAGCGGCATACAAATGCACAATAAATACTTACTACGACAGGAAATAAAAATAATCCATAAATTAATCCAACTTGTGTCCAAGCTTTCTCCCACTCATTTGTTGAGACTTTCATTAAGACATCATAGTTTACTTGAAAATTTATGAGTCCAAGCGCAATACAAATAAGCGGAATGAATGTCATTACAATCCATATTTTTGAACGTTTTAATTTTAATAATTCGCATCGAAATGAGCTTAATAACATATCTGCATCCTCCTAATGAATATCTTTGTGCGCAAAATGAACAGTGCTAAGAACGATAAATAATATACTAACTCCTAAACTTAACAAAAGATTCATCATGACTCCTTCATTTGGGAAATACACTATTTTCCCATTGGAAAAAGCCCAAGAAATTGGATTTGTCAGAGATGAATATGTCCAAATTATCCATGTTTTCCAAGGAAACATCTGCCCGCAATACCCAAGAAATGAGCCGATTACACCTGCCGTTAAAGAAAATACTTGATTTTTCACTACCAAAGATATCCAGAGTTGCAAAATAACCATAGGAATACATCCTATAATGGTAAAACAACCATATTTCAGTAATAATATCACCGGAATTCCACCATCAAAATTAAAGATTTTTCCCATTAATATAATTACAGAAATAGAAATTACACCTGCGTATACAAGAAAAAAGAGGCTAAAGATAATTTTGGTTATATATACTAGCTTCCTAGATGTGGGAATTGCACACAATAGCTTCCAGGTGTTCCCCTTATTTTCAAAATCAATTATTCGAGATGTAATTGTCGCAATCATTATAGGTAAAAATAATGCATTTATCATACTTACTCTTGAAAGAAGCGACTCCCAATTTAGAAATTCCTTTTTGTCTTGTGACACAATAGCAAATAACCAAAGTAATGCTAAAGACTGTATCAAAAATACTACTAAAAATAATTTCTTTCTTTTTAATTTCAATAATTCACTTCTTAAGGCAGCAATCATTATAAAACACCACCTTTTTCTGTTAGGCTTAGAAATATTTCTTCCAACGTATGCTTCTCTTCTTCAATTCGATACACTGATAAATTCTGCTGTACTAATAAATGATTTATGTGAGAAATAAGATGATCTTCCTGTTGATGCGTAACTAGACAATTACCTTCAATTCTAAGATGAATTTGATGCTGTTCTAAAATTTGATGAGCCTTTACTACATCATTTACGCGTATTTTCATTGATGCCTGACTTTTTTTGCGTAACACTTCAATTTTATCTTGAAAAATAAGCTGTCCACTATTAATAATGCCCACTTGCGTTGCAATTTGATCCATCTCATTTAACAAATGACTAGAAATAACAACTGTCATATCATATTGCTTTGGCAGTTGTTTGATGAGTTCACGAATTTCTTGAATCCCGGCAGGGTCTAATCCGTTTGTGGGTTCATCTAAAATTAACAATTTTGGATTTCCAAGTAGTGCCATTGCTATGCCAAGGCGTTGCTTCATTCCAAGTGAGTATTGTTTAACTAGTTTATCTTTTTGTTTCTCTAATCGAACGATACGCAATACCTCATCAATATTCTTTTTTGGTACTTGTAACATTTGCCGAATTACTTCTAGGTTTTCATGACCTGTTAAATGTCCATAATAAGATGGCGATTCAACAAGAGAGCCAACCTCTCTTAAAATATCTATTCGATTTGTTTTTAAATCTCGATTGAATACTTTAATATTACCTGTAGTCGGTTTTATTAATCCCAGTAGCATTCTAATTGTCGTTGTTTTCCCAGCCCCATTTGGGCCTAGAAATCCATAAATTTCACCTTTACCGACTTTCATTTGTAATTGACTCACACTATTTACAGCTCCATATGCCTTTGTCAAATCTTCTGTCTCAACGATATATATTCCCATTATTGGCACCTCTTTTTCTTGATTAAGCTATCATTTATTATGAAAGTTCTTGCTTAATCTTGAATTGAGCTGACCTTAAGTTTAGCTTAATTTTCTAACGGAAGCTGAAATGTAATTTTTGTACCGTTTCCTTTGCTGCTTTCAACTACAATTTCTCCACCGTGAGCTACGATGATTTCTTTTACAATCGCCATTCCTAAACCTGAACCACTTTTTGGATCTGTATTTGTACCACGGAAATATCGATCAAAAATGTGTGGTAAATCATTTTTATGTATTCCGTCACCATTGTCTTCAATCGTAAATACGGTATATCTAGATGTTTGTTTTATGCGAACTTGTATTAATGTTTCAACATCAGTATGAATGAGCGCATTATTCAATAAATTTACTATCACACGTTGAATTAATCCCTGATCTGCTTTTATAATTAGTTCCTTCTTAAGACATTCAAACTCAATTAATCGATTCTCATAATGAGGCATATTCATAAATTCAATAATCGTTTCTCGGGTGAGATTCACAATATCTACTGTATTTTTATGGATAGGTAACAACGCATTCTTCAATTGATATGTAAGTTTTAAATCGTTAATCAATTTTTCAATATAAATTGATTTATTTTGAATGACTTCTGCATATTGGTACATTTCTTGCACATTGATTTTATACTCGCGATTCCCTATAATTTCACTATAACCTTTAATAGAAGAAAGTGGTGTCTTTAAATCATGAGAGATGTTTATAATCCATTCTGCTCGCATCGTATCTAGCCTTTTTCTTTGGAGATTAATATCCTTTAGTTGATGCGATAACTGATTCAAAGTTATATATACCTCTGCATATATTCCTTTTTCTTCCGGTACTTGTTCATATTGTCCTTGTTTTAAATTATTAATATGTTCAATTATCGTGACAACAGGTTTTGACATATACCTTGCCACAATGTAAGCAAATAATAAAATACAAACTACTGTTACTCCTATTAACATTAAAATCCCATATGGATAGAAGCTAGATAAATTATTGAAGTTCAAATAGACAGATTTTCGCAATGCTTGGTTTGATGGAAAAGCGACAATATAACTTTCTACTTGTGTACTTTTATCTAACTTACCCACAAACGTTGTATACCCCCCAATATCGTACTTATAGCGTAAAATCAAATCACTAGGGGTATAATGAGTTGGTGTATTTTTAGGCTTATACATTTGAAATACTTCATCACTATTACGATTTAATACTTGTAACCATGCTCCATGTTCTTGCAAAAAAATTTTCCCTTTATTTGTTATAGAAATACTTCCATTTTCTACTGTGATTTCTTTTTGAAAAGCTAATACTGAGCCCTCTGGATCGTCCATTCCCTCACGGTTATAAGTAAATACTAAATAACTAAAAGCAAAAAATTGAACGATTAGGATAAACATAATTAATCCTATTAATGAGGTAATATATAGTCTCGTGACCTTCCACTTCATCTTGCATCACCTTTTGTATTAAGTTTATATCCGAGTCCCCTTACTGTTACAAGGTAATGAGGGTTGGAAGGATTATCCTCTATTTTTTCTCTTAAATGTCTCATATGCACCATCATAATATTGTCATTACCCAGATATGTTTCTCCCCAGACAGCTTCATATAAGCGGGCCTTACTAAAAATTTGATTTGGGTTTTTTATTAAAAATAGTAATATATTAAATTCTTTTGCTGTTAAAGATAGTAATGTATCACCCTTTAACACTGTTCCTTGTGCCTCATCTATCGTAATGTCTCCAAACTGATACATAATCCGAGCCTTTTCTTGATATTGATTGCGTCGAAAAAATGCTTTCATCTTATATGCTACTTCTTTCGGACTAAAAGGCTTTGTAATGTAATCATCGCCACCTATACTTAATCCAAGTATTTTATCTAAATCTTCATTTTTCGCCGATAAGAAAAATATTGGAACGAATGTAAACTGTCGAATTTGCTGACAAACACTATATCCATCTAAATCTGGAAGCATAATATCTAATATGATAAGATCTGGCTGGATTTGCTTACACATGCGTATTCCTTCTTCTCCTGTTGTATACGTATAAATATGTTGAAACCCCTCTTTCTTTAAAACTGCTTCCAATAAATTTAAAATCTCTTTTTCATCATCTACTATAAGAATTTTTTTTGTATAAACATCTGGAATATTATGTATCATCTATTGCACCTCAATATCTTTCTAAATACTTTAAAATCAAATAGTGAACCGTATTACCTTAATTATTAATGTATCATTTTCATTCTACAGTAGAATAGTAATTTGAAAGTTTCCCCACTTATTTTAGAGGAGAATTACCATTTTTTCGATATGGGTTCGTTTATTTTTTAACTTTAAGTACATGTTTGGTTTTCCTTCCGTGAAAATTTAAAATTAAACATACGTCACCTAATACAACACAATTTATTAAGAAGTGAGCATTTATGTATGCAACACAATTTATAGGAGAGGAGGCAAATACATGGATGTTACAAAACAGTTTTCTTCTTATCTTAAACAGGAGAAGAAAAGTGAGAACACTATTCATTGAAGAGTTGAAGAATGAAAAAAAGATGCCTGTAGGCATCCAAATAAGGCGAGTGAAATATCTCAATAACATCGTGGAACAAGATCATCAATTTATTAAAAAGCGAGTGCGTTCGATGTTAGGATTCAAATCATTTCGTACAGCCACTTACATACTGAGTGGCATAGAAGCGATGCATATGATAAAAAAGAAGCAACTTCATCAAGGGGTAAAGTCTGTCCAAAATCAAAAAGATTTCATTGATAAATTGTTTGGTATCGCATCATAATCTGTAATTTAGTAGGAAATTCAGTTCCTACTTTTTTTATAATTTATTTTTGCACCAGAGCCTTATAATTTATAAGGATTATTTTTTGTTAAATTTTTTAATTCGTTTTCAAAGGAAAGCTTAAGGCTTTTCTTTTTCTTTTCAATGGATGTGATCTTATGAAAAGTTAACAAAGATAACATAGAGAATAATTTATAATATATCTCTGTAGATCCGTTCTTATTGTTTGAAATAATTTGCTCCATAGTATAGAATCTCCTTTTTTAACACAGTCCTATTTCTAATTTCAATACTTGGTTATTATTTTACCAATTTTTATTAAAATCTTCTACTTTACTAATTATTAATTCTTGATAACCTATATTCTAATTCTATATTTACCTTTAACAGTGTAATTTTTTCATTTGGGGGATACTTCAAAATGTTAAGTTGATGGGAATGTCGTGTGACCCCTATTTCAATAATTAATAGAGAAAAAAAGACAAAGGTAAATCCCCTGTCTTTTTCTATTACAGCATATTGAATTACTTTTTGTTTTTAAAGTAGTAAGAACAAAATGCCCATGCTAACACTCCAACATAGATACATACACCTGCTTTAAAAAACAACCATAACAAAGACCACATAACAAAACCTCCTTTTATATCCGACATATCCCTTATATACATGTTTGATAGAGGCTTGTATGTTAGTGACTCTTCTTAAGATCTTTTTATAAAATTTCAAGTTTACACCCAATTCATTCAAGTTCTTTATCCATTAAACTCTGTCTGAACTTAATTTTTGGCTGTTTGTATGGAAGCATAAATTGGCCGTGAGTTAATTATTTACCCATAAGCTTGCCGTGTGTTTTATTCATGTAGCTTTGGAATAATGTTTGTTCAAATTGATACGAATAACCTTAATAAACGAGCAAGTGGAACTGACGCTTCCATTAGTTAATAGGTCACTTTGCTCTCTTGATATGCTTTCTTTATCCGTTCAATTTGAGCGAGGTGTCCTTGTATATGTTGAAGATGTTTCAATTGAAAATAACTTATAAATCATTTATTAATAAAGTTGTTCTTTGGCAGGTTTATCCAAATATATATAGAAAAATGAAAGAGTAAATTTTAATCTGACCAAAGGAGATGAAGAAATTGTTTAAAAAAGTCGGTATAGGAGCATTTTCTACAGCAATTGTATTAAGTGCTAGTATAGGTTTTTCAGGTATTGTATCAGCAGATAGTCCATCTGCAAATGAACAAGTTAGGAATGGAGACTTTGAGGATAGGCTAAATAACTGGATTTTATCTAATCCAAATTCTTCTACCGAGAATATCGGCACTTCTGAAACAGGCAATCATTATCTGAAATTAATACATGCAGACACAGCCTATCAGCTTGTTACTGTAAAGCCGAATACAGAATATACATTAACATTTGATGTAGCGGGAAGTATAGGTTCTCCAGCAGAAGTAACAATAGGTAATCTGAATGCCACTCAAGAAATAGTTCCTCTAACAAAGAAGCAGTATACAGGATTTAAGCCGGAACATCGTGAGATGAAGTTTAAAACAGAGGAGGATGTGTCAAACTTTGCTGTCAAACTTGCTTCTACAGCAAATGGGAGGGCTAAGTTTGATAATGTACAATTAAAGGAAAAGGAGAAATCTTATATTTTTAATATTGATTTTGACCACAATTCAAGTTTAGAACCTCTTAAACCATATGGCGATATAAATTCCAATATTGAGGAGCATGCAGGAGTAAATAATTCTAAAGGACTTCATTTAAATGGAGGATATGGTTTTCTTATGGGGGACGTAACTTTGAAGCCAAATACTACATACATACTGTCCGCATCTGGAAAAGTAACGCATCCTTTTAAAAGATTACTGGTAGGAGCACAGTCTCCTGGGGGAAAAGACACACCTTATTTGGAGTTTAATTCCTCACAGTATGAACAAAAATCGGTTGAATTTACTACTCTAAATACTAATAATCCATATACATTCTTCTTACAAATTACTGGAAGTGAAATCGGTGATGCCTATCTTGATGATATCGTACTAGTTGAAAAGTAGCCATAATAAAAAATATATTTCTATCATTGACACATGAAAACAATTCCAGAAATGAGCCGCCATATGCCTATCGACTTGAGACCTTGAAATGTATCCAAAACGAAGTTTGTTCTTTCTACATTTATTTATGGGGTCCTGCCGCATGCCCATCAACCTAAGATTTTGAAGTATCCCCAAAACAAAAATTTAATCCTTTCATAGTTGTCCATAGAAATTTAGTTCATTTTTTCGTTTTGGAGTAATTGCTTTTCTTAGCTTGATGGGCATGGGGTACCGCCAGCATTCGGGGAAAGATTTTATGCAGTTTTTCGGCTAATCCAGTAAAAAACGAGAACCCTAAAACCCACGCCAGGATAGAAATGTATAAGATCATGAATAGAATCATAGAAAAGAAAAAGTCGGATTCCTTGTGAGAGTCGGAATCCGACTTGTCCTCGCTACCGATAATAGGACGTTATGTTAACCATACATGTATAGTATATACAGTCAAAAAGATACAATACATCGCTTCTTCTTAAATGGTATAATTAGGAAAAGGGGGTGTTATATGACAACAGCTTATGTAAATTGGGGAGAAGCAAAAGTAAAATTAACCTGGAAACAAGATAATCAACTACCGCCACAAGACCTAATAACAAGTGTTCATGGACTTTGCTTTTATAATAGCAAGGTATTATTAGTCGATTTAAATCATAGAGGATGGGATTTTCCTGGTGGTCACATTGAATTAAATGAAACTCCTGAGGGGTGCTTTAAACGCGAAGCAATGGAAGAGGGCTATGTTGAAGGTAAATGTAATCTTCTTGGATACATAATAGTTGATCACAACGACAATCCAAAATGGGATGAAAAAAGTAAATATCCTAAAGTTGGTTATCAAGTGCTCTACCGAATGGATATTAAAAAATTACACAATTTTGAAGGTGAGCACGAATCAACCCATAGGAAATTAATTAATCCAAATGAAATCACAGTTCATCATCGTGAATGGAATAGCGTATATCAATCTATTTTAGACTATGCTCTTTATACAGAAGTCTAAATTGAAAAATTTGATTAAAAAATTATCTTGAACGAAAAAGTGCAATACTTGAATAAAGGTATTACATTAACTTCCAATAACGCATGTTATATTAACTAAATTAGCTTAAGATTAAATCATTGGAGGAAAAAATATGAAAAATAAAATACCTCTAATAACATTCATTTTAACTGCTTTATTTGTAGCTGGA
>Ga0102589_1001660_pt1 | contig 28916 bp, 26 predicted proteins | sample AraplaMF_Col_mLB_FD_76858 | JGI IMG/M metagenome (GOLD analysis project Ga0102589, IMG submission 76858) | Arabidopsis root microbial communities from the University of North Carolina, USA - plate scrape MF_Col_mLB | ecosystem: Host-associated > Plants > Roots > Endosphere | place: USA...
AGTTCGGCCGGGCTGTCGCGGCGCAGGTAGGACCAGAAGTCCAGGCCTTCGCGTTCGCACAGCGCCTGGAAGCTGGACAGGTAGCCGATCGGCGCGTCCAGCCACACATACAGGTACTTGCCCGGATGACCGGGAATCTGGAAACCGAAATACGGCGCGTCGCGCGAGATGTCCCACGCGCGCAGGCCGCCTTCGGCGTCCAGCCATTCCTCCAGCTTCGCCTTCACGCCGGGCAGGGCGACGTCGCCGGACAGCCATTCGCGCAGGAAGGCCGAGAACTGGCCGACTTCAAAGAAAAAGTGCTCCGACTCGCGCAGCTCGGGCGTCGCGCCGCTGACGACCGAGCGCGGTTCCTTCAGCTCGGTCGGCGAATACGTAGCGCCGCAGTTCTCGCAGTTGTCGCCGTACTGGTCCGGCGTGCCGCAGTTGGGACAGATGCCCTTCACGTAGCGGTCGGGCAGGAACATGCCCTTGACCGGATCGAACAGCTGCGCGACCGAACGGCGCGTGATGTGGCCGTTGTTCTCCAGCTTGGCGTAGATCGCCTCGGTCAGGATGCGGTTGCGCTCGGAGTTGGTCGAATCGTAATGGTCGAAGGCGACGCCGAAATCGGCGAAATCGCGCTCGTGGCTTTGCTGGATGCCGGCGATGAAGGCTTCGGGCGACTGCCCGGCCTTTTCGGCGGCGAGCATGATCGGCGTGCCGTGGGTGTCGTCGGCGCACACGTACCAGGCCTTGTGGCCGGCCATGCGCTGGGCGCGGCACCAGATGTCGGCCTGGGTGTAGCCGACCAGATGACCCAGGTGCAGGTGCCCGTTGGCATAGGGCAGGGCGCAGGAAACGACGAACTCGCGGGACATGGCGAACCGGAAAGCGAAGTGAGCCCGGGATTATCGCATGGGGCTTGGCAGGCTCCGACGCCCGAGCGGCGTAGCCCGGGTAAGCGAAGCGCACCCGGGGGGAGTCTCGCGGCGGCGGGGATCACAAACGAAAACGCCCCGGCGGACCGGGGCGTCGCGAGCGCTACGAGCGCGCCAAACGCCTCAGCGGCGGTTCCAGGTCTGCGTGCGGCCCAGCAGCGAGAAGCCCATGAAGCCGCGGACTTCCAGCTTCCTGCCGTTCTCCACCGGGGTGACCTTGACCGAATAGACCTTGCCGGAGGCCGGATCGAGGATCTGGCCGCCTTCCCACGTGCCGCCCTTCTGCTTGATGCCCCACAGGATCACCATGCCCTTGACCGGCTTGTTCTTGCGCTCGCCGGAGCACTTGTCGCAGACCGGGTTCGGGCCGCGATCGGACTGCAGGATCTCCGTCACGCGGCCGGCCAGGCTGCCGTCCTTCGCTTCGTAGATCTCGACCACCGACTTGGGCTTGTCGGTCTTGTCGTCGATGGTGGTCCAGTGACCGACCGGCGAGGACGCGGTGGAAGCGTTCTGGGCGAAGGCGCCCAGCGGCAGGGCCAGCAACAGAAGAGCGAGCAGCTTGGTGCGCATGTGTCCCCTCCCAGGGATCGAATTCCGCCCAGTTATACCGCATCCGATGGCGTACGGAAGCGGCAGCCGGCCGCTCTTTTCGCAACCGTACCGGCCCCGCCTCGCGACGGGGCCGGAACTCGCGTGCGATGCCCCGGCTACCGGCCGAAGTTGTAGCGCATCTCCAGGTACACCGATCGGCCATACGGGTTGTACAGCGCGCTGTTGTAGGGCGTGGACGAGGTGCCCGGGTAGTTGGCGGCCTGCTTGTCCGGCATTTCGTTCAGCACGTTGTTCACCATCAGCGACAGCCGCAGGAAATCGGTCGCGTCGAAGGCGAAGCTCAGGTTGTAGGTCGTGTACGGCGCCCAACGCCCGGCGTGCTGGCCGTTGGTCTCGTAGTCCCACGAATCCGACGTGTAAGCCAGGTAGTTCGGCGTGCTGCCGATGCGGTTGGCGTAGGCGGTCGTGGTCCAGCGGCCGACGTTCCAGCCCAGCGACGCCTCGGCGCGCGTCTTCGCATACGCGTCGTAGAGCCACATGTAATACGGCTCGCTCAGCAGGTCGATGGGTTCATCGCCCGGCAGCGGCGTGACCGTGTGCTTGAGGTTGTTGGTGTAATTGCCCGCGAAGTTGAGCGTGCCCCAGCGGTCCATGTCGAGCGTGTAGTTGAGGCTCACCGTGACCGCTTCGAGCTTCTGCTGCGAGACGTTGATCTTCGGCGTGTAGATGCGTTCGATCTCGTCGTTCGCCCCGCGCGTCACCCACGCCAGCGCGTTGTCGCAACTGGCCGACGCGGTGTTCGTCTGGCCAGTGCGGCAGAAGTATTCGGCGAGCAGTAGCTGGTCGTCGCTGAGCTGATCGACCTCGTCGCGGATGTTCCAGCTGAAGTAATCCACCGCCAGCGAAAGATTGCTGACCGGCGCCCACACGAAGCCGACGTTCCACACGTCCGCCTCGATCGGCTTCAGGTCGGTGTTTCCCGACTGCTGGCCGAAGTAACGCGTGTTGTCGTACGCGCAGTCGTCCGTGTTGCCCGGCGTGTAGCCTTCCAGCGAACAGCGGTAGTAGTCGGTGTTGGAACTGTAGAAACCACTCAGTCCCTGGAACATGTCCGACAGGGTCGGCGCACGGAATGCCGTGCCGTACTTGCCGCGCAGCAGGAGTTCCTCGATGGGGCGCCATTCGATGCCCATGCTCCACGTAGGCTTGTCGATGGTGCCGCCGGCGACATCGAACGCGTCATAGCGGCCGGACAGCGTCACCGTCAGCGGCTTCCACAACGGCATGCGCAATTCGCCCGTCACGGCGTAGCGATCGCGATCGCCCGCGCCGCTCACCGACGTCAGGCCCCAGACCTGCGACTTCAGCGTTTTCTCGTCCTGCAGCAGGCGCGGATCAGGCCGGTATTCCCAGCCCTGCGTGCCGCCTTCGGCCACCAGCGCAAGGCCTGCGTCGCCGCCGGGCAGCGAGAACAGCGTCGCGTTGGTGAACTGCGCACGCAGCGTGTTGTCGGTCGTCTCGCTGTGCGTGTCGACGTAGCCGGTGAAGCTGGCGAAATCCGACGGCGACATCGGCGTGTAGAACGCGGCGTAATTCGGCCGGAAGATCGGATACTGCCCGCGATTCACGCCCAGCTTGGGCCCGAGCACATGCGAGACGAAATACGCGTCGATCGCATCGGAGAAACGCGCCCAGTTGTGTTCGGTCAGCCGGTACTGCGAGCGGGTGAAGCCGACGTCCCAGTCCCACGCGCTCGCCCCGAAGCCGCCCTCCGCGCCCAGCGTGACCTGGTAGGAGCGGTTGCGGTCGGTGTTCCGGATATCGCGGAAACCGAGTCCGCCGATGTCCTCCGGCGAGAACGCGCGCTGCAGATTGAGCAGCGCCTTGCGGTCCGGATCGTAGAAGTAGCCGTATTTCGCGCTGGTTCCCCACCAGGTGTAGCTGGAGCCGGTGACGTAATCGACGTTCTCGTAGCTGGCGAGCAGGTCGCCGTATAGCTGCACGTTCTCGCTCGCCTGGAACGTCGCGTGCGCATACCCCTGCACCGCGTCCTTGCCGTTGCTGATCGTGCGATAGCCCGGCGTGGTGAACGAGCCGCAGTACTGCCCGAACCCCGCACGCGTGCGCAGCGCCTCGCTGCCGTCGAACTGACCGGTGACGTTCGCGCATCGCGCGGGATCGGGCATCAGGTAGGTGTTGCGCGCCGAACCGTTGATGACCACGTAATCGCGGCTTGCGAGCGCTGCCGTATAGCCATCGGGGTTGAACTGCTTCGTGAGGTCGCGCTGGTCGCCCCGGATCGGCTGCCGCGTTTCGTACTGCACGCCGCTGATCACGCTGATTCGGCCGTCGGCGCTGGTGTAGCCGTCGGACAGCGTCGCACGCAGGCTGGCGCCGCCGCCTTCGCTGTACATGCCGCCGCGCAGGTTGAACGACAGGCCGTCGGCCTGCTGCTTCAGGATGATGTTGACCACGCCGGTGATCGCATCGGAGCCGTACAGCGAGGACTGCCCGCCGGGCAGGATCTCGATGCGGTCCACCAGGTCCACCGGAATGCCGCTGATGTTGTTGAACGTGTCCGAGCCGTTGTACAGCGCCGGGTAATTGGCCATCGGCCGGCCGTTGATGAGGTACTTGGTGTAGCCCGGATCCAGGCCGAACATGCCGGCCGCTTCGGCGCCCTGCGTGAACGACGCCGAGGTCTGCCCGCCCTGCAGGCCGCCGGTCTGATAGGTCGATTGCTGCAGCACGTCGGACACGCTGGTGAAGCCGCGCGCCTGGATGTCCTCGGCGGTGATCGTGGTCACCGGCGTGAAGGTTTCCAGTTCCGTCTGCGGGATCAGCGATCCGGTGACGGTGACGCGGTCCAGGTCGGTGGCCGACGACGGGGCGCTGCCGGACGATGCCGGCTTCTGCCCGGCGGAATCCTGCGCGAAGCCGTCGTGGGCGGCCGGCAGCAGGAAAACAAGGCACAAGGCGGCACTCAAACGGCTGCGGCGCAGCCGAATGTTGGATAATTGCATCTGGTGAATCCCCTAAACGGACTTCAAGCGAATCGAAAGGACGCGTCCGGCGTTACCGGCCAGCGATGCACGCTTGGCGAGGTGGACGGACCGTAACACGCGATTGGCGCCATTACGGTCGGGTTTTTCCGTGCCGTCGCATCAGACAGAACTGAAGGTTGTGTACGTGATCGAAGAACTCCTGCAGCAGCGCATCGGTGCGCTTTCCATTCCCGACGTGGACGTCTCACTTGCCGATGCAGGCGTGCGCGTTCGCGTCGCCGTCGCGGAAGGTCGTGCGGTGGTGGAAATTCTCTCGGGCTTTCCATGCGCATCGCTGCGTCCGTGGATGGACGCGCAGGTGCAACGCCTGCTTGCGGACGAAGGCCTGGCGCTTTCGCGCCTGGACCTGCATCCGCGCATCGTGTCGCACGCGGTGCAGCCCAATGTGTCGCCGCTGGCGAACGTACGCAACCTCATCGCGATCGGTTCGGGCAAGGGCGGTGTGGGCAAGTCGACGACGGCGGTGAACCTCGCGCTCGCGCTGGCGGGCGAGGGCGCACGCGTGGGCGTGCTCGATGCCGACATCTACGGCCCCAGCATCCCGACGATGCTCGGCCTGTCCGGCCGCCCCGACAGCCCCGACGGCAAGACCATCGAGCCGATGCAGGCGCACGGCGTGGAAGCGATGTCCATCGGCCTGCTGGTCGACCAGGACACGCCGATGATCTGGCGCGGCCCGATGGCGACCTCCGCACTGACGCAGCTGCTGGGCGAGACGCGCTGGGGCCATTCGCTCGGCGGGGATCTCGATTACCTCATCGTCGACCTGCCGCCGGGCACGGGCGACATCCAGCTGACGCTGGCGCAGAAGATCCCGGTGGCCGGCGCGGTCATCGTGACCACACCGCAGGACGTCGCCACGCTCGACGCGCGCAAGGCGCTGAAGATGTTCGAGAAGGTGAACGTGCCGGTGCTGGGCCTGGTCGAGAACATGGCCGTGCACGTGTGTTCGAACTGCGGCCACGCCGAGCACGTCTTCGGCGAGGGCGGCGGTGCACGGATGGCGCAGCAGTACGGCGTCCCGCTGCTGGGCAGCCTGCCGCTGGAAATCGTGATCCGCGAGCAGGGCGATGCGGGCTCCCCGGTGGTCGCCGCCGCCCCGGCCAGCGCCGCGGCCGCGGCCTATCGCGCGACGGCCCTGCGGATGGCCATCGAGCTGGCCCGCCGCCCGCGCGTGGCCACGCCGCTGTCGGCCTCGCTGGTGTGAAGGCCCGCCGGACGGGTGTCGGGCTGGCCCCGGCCCCGCCCGGCTGACACAATCCCCGTTCCCACGCACGAGCCGCCCGCACCGCATGAGCATCAAGTCCGACCGCTGGATCCGTCGCATGTCCGAGCAGCCCGGCGGCATGATCGAGCCCTTCGAGCCCGGCCAGGTCAAGACCGCCGCCGACGGCCATCGCATCGTCAGCTATGGCACCTCCAGTTACGGCTACGACGTGCGCTGCTCGCGCGAGTTCAAGGTGTTCACCAACATCAACTCGACGATCGTGGACCCGAAGCATTTCGATTCGGGCAGCTTCGTGGACATCGAAAGCGACGTCTGCATCATCCCGCCCAATTCCTTCGCGCTGGCGCGCACGGTCGAGTACTTCCGCATCCCGCGCGACGTCCTGGTCGTGTGCCTGGGCAAGAGCACCTACGCGCGCTGCGGCATCATCGTCAACGTGACGCCGCTGGAGCCGGAATGGGAAGGCCACGTCACGCTCGAATTCAGCAACACCACGCCGCTCCCGGCGCGCATCTATGCGAACGAAGGCGTCGCGCAGATGCTGTTCTTCCAGTCCGACGAAGTCTGCGAGACCTCGTACAAGGATCGCGGCGGCAAGTACCAGGGGCAGGTCGGCGTCACGCTGCCGCGCACCTGAGACGCACTGCAACGCTGAACGAAAGGCCCGCATCGCGGGCCTTTTTCGTGCCGCATTCGGAATCCTCCGATGTGGCGTTCGCACGACCCTCTCGAGAATGCATCACGCGCGACTTCCCGCGCGCTGGAGACATGGAATGAAGAACGGCAAGAAGCGGCTGACTACGAAGCGATTCGTCCTGGCGATCACCGCCGCGCTGTGCCTGGCCGGTAGCGCCCAGGCCGGCAAGCTCACCGACCTGCTCAACAGCGCGGGCCTGAAGGACGCGGGCAGCACCGCGATCACCGGCCTCACGCTCACCGATGCGCAGGTGGTCGAACTGGGCGCGAAGTCCGTCGCGCAGATGGACAAGGAAAATCCCGTCGCCGATGCGAACGACCCGTACGCGAAGCGGCTGGCGAAGCTCTCGCAGGGAATGGAACGCGAGGACGGCTTGCAGCTCAACTTCAAGGTGTACCTGGTGAAGGACGTCAACGCCTTCGCCGTGCCCGACGGTTCGGTGCGCGTGTTCGCCGGCCTGATGGACCTGATGCCTGACGACGCCGAACTGATGTCCGTCATCGGCCACGAGATCGGTCACGTGAAGTACGGCCACAGCAAGGAGCATTACCGCGCCGCGTACCTGTCCAGCGCCGCGCGCAAGGGCGTGGCCGCGATGGGCGGGGCGGTCGGCAAGCTGGCGGCGTCGGATATCGGCGCGATCGGTGAGGCCGCGGTCAACGCGAAGTTCAGCCGCGCCAACGAAACCCAGGCCGACGAATACGGCGTGGATTTCCTGCGTCGCCACAACATGGACCCGAACGCGTCGGTGCGCGGCATGCAGAAGCTCGCCTCGCAGGACGGCAAGGCGAAGACGTCCTTCCTCGACGACCACCCGGCGTCGCAGGAACGCGTGACGCACCTGCAGAAGTACATCGCGAAGAAGAAGTAAGCCGCCGGAGTGGGGAGCGCGCCGCCAATGGCGACTCCTCACTCCCGCTCAATGCGTGGCGCCGCCGCCCATCCGCACGTCCTGCTCGATGGTCAGCGCGATTCCCACCGCCAGCCGCAGCGCCTGCGCCACCACGGTCGCAGGCAGGCTCGGCGCGCCGGCATGCAGCGCGGCCTGCGACGGCGAGTAGGGAATGTGCACGAATCCGCCGCGCACGCCGGGCAATCCGCGCAACGCGTGCATCAGGCCGTAGAACACGTGGTTGCACACGTACGTGCCGGCCGTCTGCGACACCTCCACCGGAAACCCGGCGTTGCGCAGCGCGGCAAGCATCGCCTTGATCGGAAGATCGGTGAAATACGCCGCCGGGCCATCCGCCACGATCGCCTCGTCGATCGGCTGCAGACCCGCGTTGTCGGGAATGCGCGCATCGATGCAGTTGATCGCGACGCGCTCCAGCGACATCTGCGCGCGTCCGCCGGCCTGCCCGACGCAGATCACCAGCGCCGGCGCGAGTTCGTCCAGCGCGTGATGCAGCGCGTGCAGCGATCCCTCGAACTCCACCGGCAGGCAACGCGCGACGATGCGATGCCCGGCGACGATCTCGCCTTCCAGCGCCTGCACGGCTTCCCAGCTCGGATTCGTGGTTTCGCCGCCGAAGGGAGCGAAGCCGGTCAGCAGCACGTTCGGTAGCGGGTTCGCACTCATCGGAAGGCCAGCCAGTACATCAGCGCGAGGTTCACCAGCAGCAGCGGAATCGCGGTCGGCAGCTGCGCGCGGATCACCGCGTTGGGATCGTCCAGCTCCAGCAGCGCGGCCGGGACGAGGTTGAAGTTCGCGGCCATCGGCGTCATCAGCGTGCCGCAGTAGCCGGTGAGCATGCCGATCGAACCCAGGACGGCCGGCGCCGCACCGTGCTGCTGGATCAGCAGCGGCAGGCCGATGCCCGCGGTCATCACCGGGAAGGCCGCGAACGCATTTCCCATGATCACCGTGAACAACACCATCCCCAGCCCGTAGGCGAGCACGCACGCCAGGCGGCTGTCGGCGGGAATCAGCGCGGAAACTATCGACGCCACCGCATCGCCGACGCCGCTGGCCGCGAACACGCCGCCCAGCGTCGCCAGCACCAGCGGCAACAGCGCGGCCCAGCCCATGGTGTCGAGCAGGCGCCGGCCTTCGCCGAGCGCGGCGGCGGGGCGCTCGCGCGTGACAAGGATCGCCGCGAACGTCGCGATCACGCACGCCAGCGCCAGGCCGATCAGGGTGATGCTGCCCTCGCCGAACAACGGCCTCGCACCGAACACGATCTTCGCGCCGAACAGCACGATAAGAATGGTGACGATCGGAATGATCAACGCCGGCACGAACAGCTTGTGACCCAGCCGCCGCGCCGACGCCATCCGCTGCGCGAGCGGCGCTTCGTCGATGTGTTCGCGCCGCATGCGCGTGGCGAGCAGCGCGAGCGCGATGACGCCAGCGCCCGCGAGCTGCGCGGGCAACTTGTCGCCGGCCTTCGATGCTTCGAGCACGAATTTACCGCCGGCGAACAGCACCGCGATCAGGGTCCAGAACGCTGCGTGCGCGAAGCGGCGATCGCGCAGGTTGCGCAGTCCCGCATATGCGAGGAACAGCGCGAGCAGCAGGTAGAAGTGTTCAATCGACAGCATCGGCGTTCGCGCCTCCGCTGCTGTTCGTGCGCTGCGCCGCCGTGCGCCGATCCAGCCGGCGCTGGAAGAACACGATGCGCACGGCGTGGATCACGAATGCCGCGATCGCCGTCGGCAGCGCCCACAATGCGATCTGCAACGGTTCCAGGTGGATGCCGTGTTCGGCGTAGAACCCCTGGATCAGCAGCACCGCGCCGAACGCGAGGAACACGTCCTCGCCGAAGAAGCGCCCGACGTTGTCGGTCGCTGCGGCGAGTGCGTGGACCTTCTGCGTGTCGTCGCGCGAGATCGCGCCGTTGGGCTTGGACGCAGCCGATTCGGCCATCGGCGCCAGCAGCGGGCGCACGGTCTGCGCGTGGCCGGCAATGTCGATCAGGCCGAGCATGCTCAGGCCCTGGCGCGCGGCGAGATATCCCGCCAGCAACCGCGACAACGTCAACCCGCGCCAGCCTTCGATCCAGCGCAGCGCGTGTTCGCGAAGGCCTGCGCGCTCGAGCAGGCCGATGGTCGGCAGCGTCATCGCGAACATCAGCAGCGCGCGGTTGGACACGAAGCTGTCGCCGATCAGCGCGAGCAGGTCGCCCATCGATTTGCCGGCAAGCAGCCCGCTGACCAGCCCCGCGCTGACCACCACGATCACCGGATTGGCGCGCAGCACGAAGCCGACGACGACCCACGCGACGCCCAGCAGCGGCCAGTAATTGATGAACTCGTTCATTCGATCGCTCCGAACGGACGCACCGCGATGCCGTCGTCCTCCAGCGCCGAACGCACGGCGCGCGCGAATTCCGCCGCGTCGTGCCGGTCGCCGTGCAGGCATAGCGTGTCGGCGCGAAGGTGGATGATGCGCTCGTCGTCGGCGACGACTTCGCCGTGCAGCGCGAGCCTTCGCACCTGCGCGATGGACGCCTCCAGCGATTCGATCACCGCGCCGGGCGTCCCGCGGGGGCGCAACCGCCCGCGCGCGTCGTAGCCGCGTTCGGCGAAGACTTCATGCGCCACGCGAAGGCCGCGTTCGATTCCGGCCTGCGCCAGGGCCGAGCCCGACAATGCATACAGTGCGAGCGTCGGGTCGATGTCGGCCACCGTCGCCGCGATGGCGTCGGCGACATCGCGATCGTCCGCCGAGACGTTGTACAGCGCGCCGTGCGGCTTCACGTGCGCGAGCGTGACGCCTTCCTCGCGTGCGATCGCGCGCAGGCGTTCGACCTGAGCGCGCACCATGCGCGCGACTTCGCCGGGCGCGACATCGAGCACGCGGCGGCCGAAATGCTCGCGGTCCTCGTAGGACGGATGCGCACCCGCGGCGACGCCGCACTCGCGGCACAGGCGCAGCGTTTCGCGCATCGTCGCCTCGTCGCCCGCATGGCCGCCGCAGGCGATGCTGGCCGAGGTCACGTGCGGCAGGATTGCCGCATCGCGGCCGCAGCCTTCGCCGAGGTCGCAGTTGAAGTCGATCCGCGCGCTCACGATGGCGTCGCGCGGCCTCAGCCGCGCTTGAACAGCATGCCCAGGCCGACCACGATCAGGATCGCCGGCCACCAGGTCATCAGCAGGCGGCCCAGGCTCATGTCGGTGAAGCCGAGGTTGTTGAGCAGGAACAGGGTGCCGATCACGACCAGCACCAGCGCGCCGACGATATGGGATTTCATGGAATTCGCCCGAAGAGTGGAAGGTGTTCAGACCGCGGCGAGGCGCGCGTCGATCATCACGCCGATTCTGGCGATGCGCGTGCGTGCCGCGCAAGCCAGCCGATAGGCGGTGGCGCCGTCGACGGGCGCGAAATGCAGCGGCTGTCCCGGAACGCACTGCGCCAGGCGCGGCAGGTCGGCGGCGATGACGTGGCCCAGCTTCGTGTAGCCGCCGACGGTCTGCGCGTCGGCGAGCAGGACGATGGGGCAGCCGTCGGCCGGCAACTGGATCGTCCCCGGCGCGACCGGCTCGGAAACGCCATCGCCGCCCGGCGAGGCCAACGCCAGGCCCTGCAATCGCAGGCCCTGGCGGTTGCTGCTGGCGCTGACGTTCCAGCCGCGACGGGCGAGGGCGGTCGCGGCGGGATGCGCGGAGGGGCGATAGCGGATGGGTTCGTGCGAGTCGTGCGCGGGGTCGATCCACCATGCCGGTGCGTGCGGCGTGTCGGTGTCGAGGCGCAGGCCCACGCCGAGCGGCAGCACGTCTCCGGCCCGCAACGCGCGGCCCTGCCATCCGCCGAAGCCGCCGCGCAGGTCCGTGCTGCGGCTGCCGAGCACGGTTGCGACGTCGATGCCGCCGTCGATCGCCAGCCAGGCGCGCGCGCCGCCGCGCAGCGAGCCGATCTCCAGCGTGCCGGCGGGAAGATCGACCGGCCGCCCGCCGCCTACGCGTTCGCCTTCGAAGCGCGCCGAAGCCGAGGCGCCGACGATCGCGATGCGTGCCGGTGCGTCGAACCGCAGCGTCGGCCCGCGCAGGGTCAGTTCGAACACGGCGGCGCTCGCGTCGTTGCCGACGAGGCGGTTCGCCAGTCGCGCCGCATCGCTGTCCAGTGCGCCCGCATGCGCGATGCCGAGATGGCGCCATCCGCTGCGGCCGTGGTCCTGCACGGTCGTCTGCAATCCGGGCGAAAGAACGTGCAGCTGGCGCATCACGATGCTGCGTCCTGCTGCGCGGCGATGCGTTCGAACTCGGCGGCGTCGATCGCGACGAAGCGCACTCGATCGCCCGGTTGCAGTCGCGATGGCCGCTCGCGCGTCGCATCGAACAGCACCCACGGCGTGCGACCGAGCAGACGCCAGCCGCCCGGACTTTCGCGCGGATAGATGCCGGTCTGTGCGCCGCCAATCGCCACGCTGCCCGCATCGACGCGTGCGCGGGGCGTGGCCAGTCGCGGCAGCGCGAGCGCGGGGTCGAGGCCGGAAAGGTAGGGAAAACCCGGAGCGAAACCGATCATCGCGACGGTGTAGTCGCCTGCGGTATGGCGCCGGACCAGTTCGTCGGGCGCGAGGCCGAGTTCGATCGCGGACGATTCGAGGTCGGGGCCGTGTTCGCCGCCGTAGAGCACGGGGATTTCGACGACATTTGCTGCGCTGCTGTTTGCTCCCTCTCCTGCATGCAGGGGGAGGCGCAGTTCCGCCGACGCCTGGACGTCATCGATCAACGCGCGCAATGCCTCATGCACCCGCGCCGGATCTTCCGCCGCATCGAAAAACACGCCGAGGCTCGCGAACGCCGGCACCAGGTCGCGAAGCCATGAAGGGTTCGACGCGCGCAGGCGCGCGGCCATCGCATGCGCCGCGGCATTGAGTTCCGGATCGATGCGATCGCCGAAGCGCAGCAGCCACGCGTCGTCGGCCAGCGCTTCGATGTCGCAGGCCGGCCTCGGGCTCACTGCTTCAACGCGTCCTGCAACTGCTGGATGCGAACGACCAGCGCTTCGGGCGTGTACGGCTGCGCGCTCGCCGTGCCCCAGACCGGGCGCGGCCACGCGATGTCGTCGGGGAAGCGTGCGATCACGTGCACATGCAGCTGGGACACCACGTTCCCGAGCGCGGCAACGTTGAGCTTGTGCGGTTTGAACAATGCGCGCAGCGCATGGCTGGCGAGATTGACCTCGGCCAGCAGCGTCGCCTGCTGCGTCGCGTCCAGGTCGATCAGCTCCACCGCTTCGCTCACGCGCGGCACGATGATCAGCCACGGGTGGTTCGCATCGTCCATCAGCCGCAATTCGCTCAGCGCCAGGTGCGCGACCGGATGCGTGTCCTGCGCCAGCTGCGCGTGCAGTTGCCAGGGACCCTGGTTGCCATGGTTGCCCGAGCGGTTCATCGCAGGTTCTCCTGCAGGAAATCGAGCGTGCGCCGCCATGCGACGTCGGCCGCGGTGGGATCGAAGACGTGGTTGTCCACGTCGCGGTTGAACGCGTGTCCCGCGCCGTCGTAAACGTGGATGGCGGCGTGCGGCTGCTTCTGGCGATGCTGTTCGATCGCCTCTTCCGTGATGCTGTGATCGGCCTGTCCGAAGTGGAACATCATCGGCGCGCGCAGCGGCTCGTCGAGGAAGGGCAGGGTGCGTGCGCCGTAATACGAGACCGCCGGCAGCCCAAGGCGCGTGTTCGCCAGGAACGCCACGCTGCCGCCCCAGCAGAAACCGACCGCGCCCACGCGCAGGCCTTCGGCATGCAGCGTTTCGGCCGCCACGGCGACGATATCGATCGCGCGATCGAAGCCCAGCTCATTGCGCAGCGCGGCGCCGCGCTGGGTGCCGGCCTCGTCGTAGGGCAGCTCGATGCCGGGCGCGACCGGGTCGTACAGCGCCGGCGCCAGGGCGACGAAGCCGGCCGCGGCGAACCGTCCGGCGACCTCGCGGATGTGCGCATTCGCGCCGAAGATCTCCTGTAGCACGATCACGGCGCCGTGCGATGGGCCACCCGGATCGGCGCGCCACGCGCGTACGGGGCCGTGGGGAGTGTCCAGTTCGGTCCAGGAGGCCATGGTCTGTTCAGTTTGAACGGGGGAAAGGGGCGGGTCGATTCTAGCGCCGGGGCTATAATTTCCGGGATTCGAGATTGGGGATTCGGGATTCGCGCACCGCGCCGGCCCGCGGTCGGGTGCGCACGCGTCGCCGGCTTTGCTCTGCCAATCCCGAATCCCCAATCCCGAATCCCGGTTACTTCATGTCCCTAGCCAATCCCAAAGTCGGTTTCGTCAGCCTCGGTTGCCCCAAGGCGCTGGTCGATTCCGAACGCATCCTCACCCAGCTGCGCGTGGAGGGTTACGACATCGTGCAGAGCTACGACGACGCCGACGTCGTCGTGGTGAACACCTGCGGTTTCATCGACTCGGCCGTGGCCGAATCGCTGGACGCGATCGGCGAGGCCATCGCGGAGAACGGCAAGGTCATCGTCACCGGCTGCCTGGGCAAGAAGCCCGAGCAGATCCGTGAAGCGCATCCGGACGTGCTCTCGATCAGCGGCCCGCAGGACTACGGCAGCGTGATGACCGCCGTGCACGCGGCGCTTCCGCCCAAGCACGACCCGTTCCTCGACCTGGTGCCGGACACGGGCATCAAGCTCACGCCGAAGCACTACGCGTATCTGAAGATTTCCGAAGGCTGCAATCACCGCTGCAGCTTCTGCATCATTCCTTCGATGCGCGGCGACCTCGTCAGTCGTCCGGTCGACCAGGTCCTGCGCGAAGCCGAAAAGCTCGCGATGGGCGGCGTGAAGGAGCTGCTGGTCATCTCGCAGGACACCTCCGCCTACGGCGTCGACATGAAGTACGCCGAGCGCGAATGGCGCGGCAAGTCGTACCAGACGCGCATGAAGGCGCTGTGCGAGGGCCTGAGCGAGCTGGGCATCTGGACGCGCCTGCACTACGTGTACCCGTATCCGCACGTCGACGACATCATTCCGCTGATGGCGGAAGGAAAGCTGCTGCCGTACCTCGACATCCCGTTCCAGCATGCGAGCCCGCGCGTGCTGAAGCTGATGAAGCGTCCGGGCGCGGTCGACAAGACGCTCGAACGCATCCAGCGCTGGCGTTCCATCGCGCCGGACATCGCGATCCGTTCCACCTTCATCGTCGGCTTCCCGGGCGAGACCGAAGCCGAATTCGAGGAGCTGCTGGATTTCCTCGACGAAGCGCAGCTGGACCGCGTCGGTGCGTTCGCCTATTCGCCGGTCGAAGGCGCCACCGCCAACGCGTTGCCGGATTCGATCCCGGAGGAAGTGAAGCAGGAGCGTTTGGCGCGTTTCATGGAGAAGCAGGCGGAGATCTCCGCGGCCAAGCTCGAAGCCAAGGTCGGCACGACGCAGCGCTGCCTCGTCGATGCGATCGACGGCGAACTGGCGATCGCGCGCACGATGTACGACGCGCCGGAAATCGATGGCCTGGTGCAGATCCAGAACGGCTTCATGGCCGGCGTGAAGCCGGGCGAGTTCGTCGACGTGGAGATCATGGGCAGCGACGAACACGACCTGTTCGGCGAAGTGCCGTTCGACGATTGATCCGGCGCGCGGCTGGCGCGGGATTTGCGCCCGCTGCTCCGCCGGCTGCTCCGTAGGATGGGTTGAGCAAAGCTCAACCCATCGATCCGTCACACGACCCGGTTGATGGGTTTCGCCCTGCGAAACCCATCCTACGTCCCGCCCGAGCCGCCACGGCAGAGACTTCGTAGCCTTGTGCCGTCGCGCGCTACGACCATCATCGGTAGCCATCCTCATGAGACAAGGCTGTCGCCGATGCGGTGGATGGGTGCGTTGTGGCTGCTGGCGTTCGCGCTGCCGTTGTTCGCCGGCACGCTCGAAGTTCCAAGGCCCCGCCAGATAGGCGTCGGGGCAGGGCTTCCTTCCAACCAGATCCAGGCGATCACCGAAGACCGCGACGGTTACCTGTGGATCGGCACCGCCGACGGCCTTGCGCGCTACGACGGCAAGGATTTCCGCGTGTGGCGCGTGGAAGACGGCCTGCACGACAACGACATCTGGTCGCTGCACGTCGATGCATGGAACCGGCTCTGGATCGGCACGCGCGAAGCCGGGCTGGCGATGCTCGACAGCGCCCGCCGGAACCTCACGTTCTACGACCGCGCGCACCTGCCGGCGATGGGCAGCAACCAGGTGTGGTCCATCGCCTCCACGCGCGATGGCGCGATCTGGTTCGGCACCTCGCCCGGCGGCCTGCATCGTCTCGCGCCGGACGGCACGGTACGCCGCTTCATGCCGATCGCGGGCGACGCGCACAGCCTTCCCGGCGATGAAGTCGGCCAACTGGCGGTCACGCCGCGCGGCGAACTGTGGGTGGGCACGCTCAACGGCGCGGCGCGGTGGACCGGAACCGCCTTCGAGCGCGTGCCCGACGAACATCTCGCGTCCGCGCAGATCAACGGGATCAGCGTCGATCCCGACGGCACGCTCTGGTTCGGCACCGCCAACGGCGTGACGCGCCGTCATCCCGATGGCCGCTTCGAACGCGCGCCATGGCCGGATGGAAACGACGCCGACGTGCTGCAGGTGCTGCTGCGCGATCGCCACGGCCGTTACTGGCTCGACATCCTCAAGGGGCTCGGTTACGCGCACGACGGTCGCGTCGATGTGGTGCCGCTCTACAGCCAGGCCACGCAGGGGCTGGTGCGTCCGTCGTGGACCACCGCCTACGAAGACCGGCAGGGCGGCGTGTGGTTCGCCAGTTACACGCACGGCCTGTGGTACCTGGCGCCGACCTGGCGGCAGTTCGCGGTGCTGACGCGGCGCATCGGCGATCCCGCATCGCTGGGCAACGGCATGATCACCAGCATCGCACCCGCTTCCAAAGGCGGCGTGTGGCTGGTGGGAAGCAGCGGCGTGCTCGATCTTCTGGATCCGGACACCGGCACCGTCCGGCATGTCATCGACGACCGCCATTCGTACAGCGACCTGCAAACGCTACAGGTGCTGGAGGATTCGCGCGGCGCGGTCTGGTGCACGGACGCCGGCGGCATCGTGCGCATCGATCCGGCGAAGCGCACGTTCCGGCGCTGGACACGCGGAAGCGCTCGCGATGCGACGCCCGGCCCGGTGCCGCAGATGACCGAAGTCGGCGGACAGTTGTGGGTGTTCGACGAGCGCGGCGATGCGCAGGTGCGCGATCACGATGGCCGCGTGCTGGCATCGATCCCCGCGGGCGCCGACGGCGGTCTGCCGACGGATTTCGTCGTCGAACAGATCGGCGCCGGGCCCGATGGCGCGCTGTGGGTGGCAGGTTCGCTCGGCCTGTGGCGATGGGACGCGAACGCGCGCCGTTTCATCGCGCTGATCGACGGGAAGCGTCGCCACGTCTACGGCTTCGCGATGCAGGGCGAACGGGTGTGGCTGGCGCGGTTCGGCGCCATAGAACCGTACCGGTGGACGGGGCGCTCGCTCGAACCGGAGCCGGGCGCGCTCGATACGCGCCAAGGCATGCCGTTGACCGCGCTGAGCGGACTGGTGGTGGATGCGCGGGGCATCGTCTGGGTCACCGCCGTGCGCGGACTGATCCGCGCCGATCCGGCCGGCCGCACCGTGCGCGTGTACGGCACCAACGACGGGCTTCCGAGCCAGCGCTTCGACGGCCCGCCGGTGCTGTTGCCCGATCGCAGCCGCATCCTTGTCGGCTCGCCGGAAGGACTGACGATCTTCGATCCGTCCGCCGTGCGCCCGGATTCGCAGATGCCGGTGACGATCGAAGGCATCGAGGTCGATCGCGGAGAACGTCGCATTTCGCTCGATCCGAAGCAGCCGTTCGAACTCACCTCCGAGGATCGCGACCTGCGCATTTCCGCGCGGCTGCTTTCGTTCAACGATGGACGCAACCGCGCCTATCGTTTCCGCCTGTCCGGATACGACCCGGACTGGGTCGACGTGGGCTACAGCGGCGAGCGCGTGCTGCCGCGCCTGGAGCCGGGCGCCTATCGCATGGAGGTCATCGCGCGCGGCGCCGACAACACCTGGTCCAGCCCGAGCTCCTTCGCATTCACGGTGGTTCCGCCGTGGTGGCGGACGTGGTGGACGATGGCCGCATCGCTGGTGCTCGCGGGGCTGGTGTCCGGTTGGGCCGTGGTGCTGTATCGACGCCGCCTCAAGCGTCGCCATGCGTGGACGCTGACGAAGCACCAGCGGGAAGTGGCCGAACAGGCATCGCTCGCGAAGACGCATTTCCTTGCCACCCTGGGGCACGAGGTGCGCACGCCGATGACCGGCGTGCTCGGCATGAGCGAGCTGCTTCTCGACACGCCGCTGGATACGAACCAGCGCGGCTACGTCGAATCGATCCGTCGCGCGGGCCGGCATCTGTTGCGACTGGTGAACGACGCGCTGGATCTGGCGCGCATCGAATCCGGCCGCCTCGAACTGGCGGACGCGCCGTTCGACCTGCATGCCGTGGTCGAGGAAGCCGCCGCGTTGATGGCCCCGCTGGCGCGCAAGCGCGGCGTGGCGTTCCGCGTCGAGGTGGACGAAGACGCGCCGCGCGGCCTGCGCGGCGACGTCAACCGCGTCTGCCAGATCGTGTTGAACCTGCTGTCCAACGCGATCAAGTTCACCGATCGCGGTTCGGTATCGCTCCACGTCGCCGCGTTGCGTCCGTGCGGCGTGCGACTGGACGTCGTCGATACCGGGCCGGGCCTGAGCGAGGAACAGCGCACGCGCCTGTTCCGCCGCTTCGAACAGGGCGATGGCGCGCGCACCGCGGCGCGCTACGGCGGCAGCGGCCTGGGTTTGGCGATCTGCCAGGAACTCGCGGCGGAAATGGGCGGTGCGATCTCCGTCGCCAGTCGGCAGGGCGAGGGCGCGCGGTTCATCGTCGAACTGCCGCTCCCTGTCGCGCCGGCGCCCGCGCCGGTGGAGGAACCGCCACGGCGGCTGGACGGGGACGTCGATCCCCTGTCGTTGTTGCTGGTGGAGGACGATGCGACCGTGGCACAGGTCATCGCCGCCATGCTTCGAGCGCGCGGCCATCGCGTCACGCACGCCTCACATGGATTGCAGGCGTTGTCGGAAGTGGCGACGTCGCGTTTCGATGCGGCGTTGCTGGATCTGGACCTGCCGGGAATGGATGGACTGGTGCTCGCGTCGCTGCTGCGTTCGCAGGGTTTCGAACAGCCGCTGCTGGCGATCACCGCGCGCGCCGATGCCGATGCGGAATCGCAGACGATGGCGGCCGGTTTCCAGGGTTTCGTACGCAAGCCGGTGACGATGGCGATGCTGGATGGGTTGCTGGCGTGCGTGACGCCCGACAAGGCACCGGCGCAGGTGGAATGAGAGCCGTCGTCATGCTCCGTAGGATGGGTTGCGCGACGCGCAACCCATCGCGGTTCGCGATGAGGCAAGACGATGGGTTGATCTGCGACCAACCCATCCTACGAGGCCGTTAAGTTCGGGGCATCCACGCCATCGGCACCGTGCGGATTCCGTGTTCGAACCGCATCGACGCCGACGCTTCGAAGCCCAACCGGCGATACATCTCCAACGCATGAAGCGAGGCGTTCACCGTTACCGGCGCATCCGCCTTCGCGCTGGTGCGCACGGCGTTCCACAGGCCGCGCGCAATACCGCGGCGTTGCATGTCATCGGCCACGAACAGCCAATACAGGTGCGAGGGAAGTCGCAGTGCGGCGACGCCGACGATGCGGCCGTCGTATTGCGCGACGACATGGCGGTGGCCTTCGTGCAAGCGTTCTACGATCATCCCGGGCGCGGTGGAAGCGACCAGTCGCGCGACGCCTTCCTGGGTGCAGTCGGGCGTGATCCACCGCTTCATCAGCGCGAGGACGAGCGTCCCCATCGCGTCCGCATCGTCGATCGTGGCATCACGCAGGACGATGTCGTCAATCACCGTCATATGCGACTTCCGCAATCACGAAGCGCGCGGCGCCGGCGGGGAGCATCGCTTCGAATTCGTCGTCGAGGCGTTTTTTCAGCATCGCGCGCGCCAGCGGGGAATCGATGCTGATCGCGCCGGTCTTCGCGTCGGTTTCATCCGGGCCGACGATACGGTAGCGCTGCGTCTCGCCGCTGACGATGTTCTCGATCTCCACGCGCGCACCGAAGAAGACGGCGTCGGGATCGCTGGGTACCGTGTCGACCACGCGTAGCGCGGGGACGCGCTTGGAGAGGTATCGCACGCGGCGGTCGATCTCGCCGAGCTGCTTCTTGCGATAGGTGTACTCGGCGTTTTCCGAACGATCGCCTTCCGCCGCAGCGGCCGCGAGCGCCTTGACGACTTCCGGACGCTTCACGCGCCACAGCTCGTCGAGCTCGGCCTTGAGACGGTCGTGGCCCGCGCGGGTGATCAGCGCGGTGCTTTTCTCGGGGGGCGGACGCCAGCGGCCCATTGGAACTCCGGTGGATGCGCAGGGCGCGTGTCATCGATTCTACTGACGCAACGCTCCCGGGAAGCATGTCGCGCAGTAGATCGTCATCCCGGCGAAAGTCGGGACCCGGGCCGTCATGCGCGCCGGGCCTGGGTCCCGGCTTTCGCCAGGATGACGAGGATGGTGGAAAGCGTGGCTGTGAAACGATCGCGTACGGCTTCGTTACTGCGCAGACCGCTTCAGGTTGTACGGCAGCGAACTCTCGATCGGGTTGCCTTGCATATCGAGCTGCCGGATTTCGTCGTTCGAGAGGATCGCGAACAACCGGTCGTTGTCGGACTTGCTGTTCGGGTCCAGCCGCAGACGCTGGTTGTTCCCTTCCGCGGTCCACGTGCCGTCGCCCTTGAGCGCAGGCACCGAACGTTCCTGGTAGGACTCGGTGATCGTGTAGGTGCCATCGGCGGCGAGCCCCAGGCGCGTGTCGATGCCCGGGCAATCCGCGCAGGGCAGGGTGCCGGTGAACGTGCCGGCGAACGCCTTCGCATCGAACGGCGCGCCCTGTGCGGAGGGCATTGCATCGGCGGCAGGCGCGACCGGCGCCGCGGCTTCGGGCTGCGCGGGTGGCGCGGCGGATTCGGCCGGCGCCTGCGGCTTGCAGGCCGACAACGCGGCGACGACCAGTGCGGCGAGAACGACGGCACGGCCGGGCTTCAGGACAAGCTGTTTCGACATGACGTGCTCCTTGCGAGGGGAATGCGATTGGGCCACAGGCGACATCAACGCCGCGTGCCGCCGAAGATGCTGCCCAGCAGTCCGCGCACGATCTGCTGCCCGATGCGGCTGCCCACCGTGCGCGACGCCTGCTTCGCCATCGTTTCGACCATGCCCTGGCGGCGCTTGGTGCCGAACACGGCGTCCTTCACGGCCTGGCCGAAACCGCTGTCCTCGGCGTCGTCCTGCGCGCGCGAACGCGCCGGCGGCGCCTTGCTCTGCTGCGTCGCGGCTTCCGTGCGCGCGGCGAGCATCTCCGATGCCGATTCGCGATCCACGCGTTCGTCGTACTTGTGGCCGACCGGGCTGGCGTTGCGAACCTGCTGGCGTTCGGCCTCGGTGATCGCGCCCATGCGGCAACGCGGCGGCGCGATCAGCGTCTTCTCCACCGGCATCGGCACGCCCTTGTCCTGCAGCGTGGAAACGAGCGCTTCGCCGGTGCCCAGCTGAGAGATCGTCTTCGCGACGTCCAGCGCCGGATTCGGCACGAAGGTTTCCGCCGCCGTCTTCACCGCCTTCTGGTCGCGCGGGGTGAACGCACGCAGCGCGTGCTGCACGCGGTTGCCGAGCTGGCCGAGGATGTTGTCGGGCACGTCGTCGGGGAACTGCGAGCAGAAATACACGCCGACGCCCTTGGAACGGATCAGCCGCACGACCTGCTCCACGCGCTGCTGCAGTGCCGGCGGCGCATCATCGAACAGCAGGTGTGCCTCATCGAAGACGAAGACGAGCTTCGGCTTATCCAGGTCGCCCACTTCCGGCAGCGTTTCGAACAGTTCCGACAGCAGCCACAGCAGGAAGCTCGAATACAGGCGCGGCTTGAGCACCAGCTGGTCCGACGCGAGGATGTTGACCACGCCGCGGCCGTCGGGCGTGGTGCGCATCAGGTCCGACAGTTCCAGCGCCGGTTCGCCGAAGAACAGCTCGCCGCCTTCCTGTTCCAGTCGCAGCAGCGAACGCTGGATCGCGCCGATCGACTGCGCGCTGACCAGGCCGTAGCTGGTCGAGATGTCTTTGCGTTCTTCGGCGACCAGGCCGAGCAGCGCACGCAGGTCGTCCAGGTCCAGCAGCAACAGGCCGCGGTCGTCGGCGAGCTTGAAGACGATGTCGAGCACGCCGGACTGCGTGTCGTTGAGTTCGAGCACGCGCGAAAGCAGCGTCGGGCCCATTTCGCTCACCGTGGTGCGCACCGGATGGCCGAGCTTTCCGAACAGGTCCCAGAACACCACCGGATTGGCTTCGTTGGCGTAATTCGAAAGACCGATCTCGGCCACGCGCGACTGCAGCTTCTCGTTCGGCGTGCCGGCCACCGCGAGCCCGGCGACATCGCCCTTCACGTCGGCCAGGAACACCGGCACGCCCAGCCGCGAGAACCCTTCGGCCAGCGTCATCAGCGTGACGGTCTTGCCGGTGCCCGTAGCCCCCGCGACCAGCCCGTGGCGGTTACCGAACTTCGGCTGCAGGAAAACATGTCCCTGGGTGTCGGGCAGCGATTGCGGCGTGGTGACTGCCTTGCCGATCAGGATGGGGTCCATGGGGTCTCGGGGAGTGCGGCGATGGGGTTGCGGCGATTCTAGGCGCGGCCGCGGGCCGTCGTGTTCATCTTTGGGAATCTTGCGGATCTGTGGACGAGGCCGCCGTTCATATCGACGTGCGGCCGGAATTTCGGATTTATCGGACGTTTCCGGCTTGTCGCGCTTGCACGCGGGCGGCTACCCTGCGTTGCCCCCGTCTTCACGCTCTGCGCTGTCCATGCCTGTGATCGCCCGTACTTCCGCCGCGCTGCTCGCGCTGGCACTCGTTTCCGTCATGCCGCAGGCGCAGGCGCTGTCCAAGCGCGACCAGGCCGCAGTGGACGCGCTCAACGCCCGCATGTCGGCGGCAGAGTCGCGTTATCGCGCGGGTCTGGTGAAGATCGGCAATGCCGACCCGGCCGGCCGAACCGACGTCGATGGCGCGCTGGAAGACATGGAGGACGTGCTGGCCGCCTGCGTGAAGCAGAAGGGCTGCTCGCCCACAACCATGCTCGCCGCCTACAAGCGCCTGCTGAAGCAGAACGCCGATCTGGCCTCGGGCGACGAAGTGCCCGAGGACAACGAGGACGACGGCGCCGGCAGCATCACCGCCGACGTGCCCGAAGCCGCGCGTGCCGCCGCGCTGCTCAGCGACGACGGCCAGCAGTTCGTGAAGATGGTCCAGTACAACCCGGCCGTGCAGGCGGGCATCCGTCGCTGGCTCACCGACATGCGCCCGTCGCTGATCGACAGCTTCGAGAACTACCAGTACCTGCGCCAGACCATGTGGCCGCAGTTCCAGCGCGCCGGCCTGCCGGAAGCGCTGCTGTTCGGCGTGATGGCGAAGGAGTCCAACGGCCGCGTGCATTCGACTTCGCGCGCCGGCGCGGCCGGGCCGATGCAGTTCATGTATGCGACCGGCCGCCGCTTCGGCCTGGGCGACGACGGCACCGGCTTCGACACGCGTTACGACGCGCGCGCGTCCGCGGCCGCGGCGGCGGAGTATTTCAACGAACGCCTGGCCACGCTCAACCGCAGCATCGAACTGTCGCTTGCCGCCTACAACGGTGGCGAAGGCCGCGCGCAGCGCGTGTTCAACACCTCCGGCGGGCGCAATTTCTGGGACGAATCGGTCTACAACCAGTTCCCGGCCGAGACCCGAGACTATGTGCCGATGGTGGTCGCCGCCGCGTGGCTGTTCCTGCACCCGAAGGAATACGGCCTGACGATGCCGCGCGTGGATGCGCGCCCGGCGGCGCTGCGCCTGACCAAGCCCAGCTCGATCTACGAACTCACCATCTGCCTGGGCAACGGCGGCACGCGCGAAGGCTTCATGCGCGCGCTGCGCAACCTCAACCCGCGTTACCAGGCCGACCAGTACCTGCCGGCCGGCACCACGCTCGCCGCGACCACCAAGATCGCCGGCCTCTACGGCCGCTACTGCACGCAGGGCCAGCGCGCCGAACTGGCGCACACGCTGGTGATGAGCGATGCGTCGTCGGCCATCGTGCGCACCGGCCCGGTGACCCCGGTGCAGGCCGAGGACCAGGTGTACGAGACCGAGAGCGCCGGCATCGGCAGTGCGGGCACGCCCACGGCCGCCACCGCGGCGCGCAGCAAGCCCGCCAAGCCCGCGAAGCCGACCAAGCCCTCCACCTACACGGTCAGGAACGGCGAGACCTTGACCGCCATCGCGCAGAAGTTCCAGTGCGATACGGGCGATCTGGCCAAGGCCAACAAGCTCAAGGCGCCGCGTTTCGCGATCAGGCCGGGCCAGAAGCTCAAGCTCGACGCCTGCGACGGTTGAGTCGCGCCGCCGGACCCCCCATGCTGGCGCCCACCACAGGGAGTCAGGGGGGGGGCATGGTCTGGGGAAAGATCGTGAGTCTGTTCCGGCGGAATGAGGCCGGGCCGTCCTACGGCTCGCCGAAGCTGGAAGAACAGCTGGACGAACTGCGCGGCTACATCGCCCGCGACCTTCGCGGCGGTTATGTCGACACCGGGTCGATCGTCGACAACGCGCTGGAAGTGCTGGAACTGATGCCGCATGGCGAAGAGGTGCTGCGCGCGCACGCACGCCGCATCCTCGAAGACGAAACCGCCGCGTACCACCACGAAGCCGCCGGCTGGCCCGCGCTGACGGACCACGACCGGCTGGAGCAGGCCTTCGCCGCGCTCGAAACGCAGGGCGTGGTGTGCCGGCAGAACTTCACCTGCTGCGGCACCTGCGGCGTGGCGGAGATCGGCGATGAGATCGACGCGGCACGCGAACGCGGCGGCCCCGTGCACGGCTACGCGTTCTTCCACATGCAGGACACCGAGCGCGCCGTCGAAGGCGGCGGACTGTGGCTGAACTACGGCGCGACCGACGGCGGCGAAGCCCCGGCGCTGGCGATCGGCCATCGCATCGCCGAAGCGCTGCGTGCCGCCGGCCTGGCGGTGGACTGGGACGGCGACTGGACCAAACGCATCCACGTGCCGCTGCAATGGCAACGTCGGCTCGCGTTGTGACGCGCGCGCCGGTCGCCATGGCGGGCCTGGTGGCCGCCAGTGCGTTGCTTGCGATCGCCGGTGCGTACTGGCCGGCAACGCCGTGGCTGCATTGGATCTTCAAGCCACTGACGACGCTGCTGATCGCGGCGATGGTGTGGCGCACGACGTCGACTCTGCCGCGTTACCGCGCGTGGCTGCTTGCGGGGCTTGCGCTGTCGACGGCGGGCGATGTGTTCCTGATGCTGCCCGTCGATGCGTTCGTCGCGGGGCTCGCGAGTTTCCTGCTCGCGCACCTGGCCTATCTGCTGGCGCTGCGCCAGCGCGAAGGGCTGTTTGCTGCGGGCTGGCCGTTCGCGTTGTACGCGCTCGTCGCGGGCGGCGTGCTGTCGCAGCTGTGGCCCGGGTTGCCGGGCGAGTTGCGCGTGCCGGTGGTGGTCTATGTGATCGTGCTTGCGGCGATGGCCGCGCAGGCGCTGGCGGTGTGGTGGCGCCGGCGCGATGCGGCCGCGATGAGCGGCGCGTGGGGCGGGGCATGTTTCGTGTTGTCCGACGCGCTGCTGGCGTGGGATCGATTCGTCGCGCCGTTCGCTGCCGCGTCCTTCGCGGTGCTGGCGAGTTATTGGCTGGCGCAGTGGGGGTTGGCGCGATCCGTTCCGCGCGAGCCTCAACTCTCGTCGTCGTAGCCCGGATAAGCGAAGCGCATCCGGGTTTTCAGCGAAGGTGACGCGGATGCGCTTCGCTTATCCGGGCTACGAGAGCAGGGTAACCGAGCGGATCAAACCGTCCGCGTCGCCAGCCTCTGCCCCAGCCGCACCGGCGATTCCGGGCCCAGCGACGGATCCAGCGTCGCCACGCCACGCGGCAGCAGCACGATGACGGTCGAACCGTAATTGAACCGCGCCATCTCGGCGAAGCGTTCCAGCGTGATGTTCTCGGCGCGCCAGTCCTTGCGGTTGATGCGGTCGCCGTAGGCGGGGATTTCCTCGCCGCTCCACACCGTTTCCACGCCCGACACCAGCAACGCGCCGACCATCACCATCGCCATCGGGCCGAAGTCGGTGTCGAAGTGGCACACCAGGCGCTCGTTGCGTGCGAACAGGCGCGGCACGTTCGCCACCGCCGCCGTGCCCACGCTGAACAACCGGCCCGGCACGTGCACGGTTTCGCGCAGGCGCCCGCCCCAAGGCATGTGCACGCGGTGGTAGTCGCGCGGCGAGAGGTACACGGTCGCGAACAGGCCGTCGTTGAAAGGCATCGCGTCGTCGTCGTCGCCGAGCAGTTCCGCCGCCGTGAACGACTGCCCCTTGGCCTGGAAGATGCGGCCGTCCTCGATCGGCCCGCACTGGCTGACGTGGCCGTCGGCCGGCATCAGCAGCGAACGCGGGTCCGGATCGGCCACGCGCGCGCCGGGCCTCAGCGCCCGCGTGAAGAAGGCGTTGAATGTCGGGTACTTCGTGGGGTCGGATTGCGCGGCTTCGGCCAGGTTCACGCCGAAACGGCGCGTCACCGTGTCGATCAGCCACTGCTTCAGGCGCGGATTGTCCGAATACGCGAGCGCGCGCGCCATCGACGACAGCAGTCGGTGCGGCAGGACGTAGGTGAGGGCGGTGACGAGGCTCATGGCGTGCTTACGATGGCGTGCGTACGTGATGGGCTCGTGCACGAGGCGCGCACGAGTCGGAGGGATGGAGCGCCGGCGAGCGGCGTTCGCGTGCCAGTCACTCGCTTTTCGGCGTCGCGGCGGCGCCGCTGGCCTGCGTCAGCGCGGTCATGTCGGCGGCGATCGCGGCCGGATCGAACGGCGGCTGCACGATGCCGGCCATGCGGCCCTGCGGATCGAGCACCGCCATCGATGCGCTGTGGTCCACGCTGTACTGGTCGGCGCGGACGCCTTCCGGCGGCGGCACCTTCGCGAAGACCATGCTCAGCGACTTGGCGAACCGCTCCAGCGCCGGGATGTCGGCGGTGGCGGCGATCGTGTCGCGATGGAAGGCGTGGGCATATTCGCCGATGCGGTCGGGCGTGTCGCGCTCGGGATCGACCGACACGAACAGCACGCGCGGACGCGTGGTTTCCGGCAGCGCGGCCCACTGCTTCTGCGCCTTGGCCATCTCGGCCAGCGTGGTGGGGCACACGTCCGGGCAGTGCGTGAAGCCGAGGAAGACCAGGGTCCAGTGGCCCTTCAGTTCGCCCGGGACCAGCGGCGTGCCGTCGGACTGGCGGAGCGTGAAGGCCGGCAGGGTGCGTGCAGGCTCGAACAGCCGCACGGCGCGGGTCTGGGGCAGCGAAGAGCGCTGCGCGGGGCCGAACCAGTGCTGCGCGGCCCACAGGCCGAGGCCGGCGGCGAGGGCGGCGATGAGGATGTAGACCGTGGTGCGGCTGAACATGGCGGCTTCGAATCGCGCCCGGCACTGGGCGCGGGCATGATACCGGGCCGGCGCCCGTATAATCCCTGCCCCCTTCGAAAGGCCTTGCCATGAACGGCTCCGCGACCCCCAACCCCGTGCAGTTCGAGCAGGTCTCGATCATCGACCTGATCCGTTACGGCGGCAGCCGTTTCAACGAGGCCGGCCTCACCTTCGGCCACTCCTACGACAACGCGCTGGACGAAGCGACGCAGCTGGTCCTGCATGCGCTGCACCTGCCGCACGACCTGAGTCCGGTGTACGGCGCCTCGCGCGTCACCGCCGCCGAGCAGGCCAAGGTGCTGGCGCTGTTCGAACGCCGCGTGCAGGAACGCGTCCCGGCGGCGTACCTCACCGGCGAGGCGTGGTTCGCGGGCTTGAACTTCAAGAGCGACCGCCGCGCGCTGGTCCCGCGCTCGCCGATCGCCGAACTCATCCCGCATGGCTACGAGCCGTGGCTGGGCGGCCGCGAAGTCGAGCGCGTGCTGGACCTGTGCACCGGTTCGGGCTGCATCGCGATCGCCACCGCGCACTACCACCCGCACTGGCAGGTGGACGGCGTGGACATCAACGACGACGCGCTCTCGCTTGCGAAGGAGAACAAGGAGCGCCTGCTCGCCGACAACGTCACGCTGCGCAAGTCGGACCTGTTCAACCAGCTGCAGGGCCAGGTGTACGACCTCATCGTCACCAACCCGCCGTACGTCACCAACGCCGAGACCGACGCGCTGCCGAAGGAGTATTCGCACGAGCCCGAACTGGGCCTGCGTGCCGGCGACGACGGCCTGGACCTCGCGCTGAAGATCCTGCGCGACGCACCGGACCACCTGACGGAAAACGGCCTGCTGATCTGCGAAGTCGGCGAAGCCGAAAACGCGCTGGTCCGCCTGTTGCCGGAACTGCCGATGGCGTGGGTGGAGTTCAAGGTCGGCCAGATGGGCATCTTCGTGGTCGAACGCGCGGACCTGGTCGAGCATCACGCGAAGATCAAGGCGCTGGCGGACGCGCGCTGAGTTTTGAAGCCCCTCTCCCTGCGGGAGAGGGGTTGGGGTGAGGGTCGGGGCGCGCGACCACGCCCGCATTCGCGATGACGGCTTTCGTAGCCCGGGTAAGCGAAGCGCACCCGGGTTGAGCGTGACAGCCCCGGGTGCGCTTCGCTTACCCGGGCTACAAAAGCAACATCAAATCGGCCCGCGATGCGTCGTTCCAGCAGCAACCAATCCACGTTGCTACAGTGAAGCCCTGATTCCGGCACAGGCCGCCCCGTGTCCAGCAACAGCTTCGGCAAACTCCTCACCGTCACCACCTTCGGCGAAAGCCATGGCCCGGCCATCGGCTGCGTGGTCGATGGCTGCCCGCCCGGCATCGCCATCGCGCCGGAGGATTTCCGCCACGACCTCGAACGCCGCGCCACCGGCCGCACGCGTCACACCTCGCAGCGCCACGAAGCCGACGAAGTCGAGATCCTCAGCGGCGTCTACGAAGGCCTTACCACCGGCACGCCGATCGCGCTGCTGATCCGCAACACCGATCAGCGCAGCAAGGACTACGCGAAGATCGCCGAGCAGTTCCGCCCGGGCCACGCGGACTACACCTACTGGCAGAAATACGGCATCCGCGATCCGCGCGGCGGCGGGCGTTCGTCCGCGCGCGAGACCACGATGCGCGTGGCGGCCGGCGTCATCGCGAAGAAGTGGCTCGCGGATCGTTTCGGCGTGCAGGTGCAGGCCTGGCTGTCGCAGATCGGCGAGATCGTCCCGCACGGTTTCGATCTTTCCGCCATCGAAGGCAATCCGTTCTTCTGGCCCGACACGCGCCAGGTGACGGAGCTCGAGCTCTACATGGACGCGCTGCGCAAGTCCGGCGATTCGGTCGGCGCGCGCGTGGACGTGGTCGCGACCAACGTGCCGCCCGGCTGGGGCGAGCCGAT
>Ga0102589_1001661_pt1 | contig 28914 bp, 25 predicted proteins | sample AraplaMF_Col_mLB_FD_76858 | JGI IMG/M metagenome (GOLD analysis project Ga0102589, IMG submission 76858) | Arabidopsis root microbial communities from the University of North Carolina, USA - plate scrape MF_Col_mLB | ecosystem: Host-associated > Plants > Roots > Endosphere | place: USA...
AACGTACAATATATGAAATTAAGAAACACGACAGCACAAAATTGTTGTATAATGTTGTGGTATGAGGAAAGAAAGCAGGTTGACAAAAATGGAAAGCAAAATGAATGAATGCACAGTTATAAACATGCAAAAGCATCAGGCATTCGTGTTAAAGAATACGCTAGATGTGAAACAAAAGGTGAATATATGAAAAACTGGTTGATTTTCATTTCTGTCTTTATGGTTTCATTGTCACTTGTCATTAGTATTTTAGTACTCTGGAAAGCCGAGGCTCCATTCGATTCAATTGAAGAGCAGGCTGAACAGTTGGCACTTGATGCCAAAGCCCTCGCAATTGTTTCGGAGTCCTACACATATAATGGCAAACATTCGTATGTCACTGTGTTCGGGGTAGATGAATATGGTGATAAAAAAGCTGTCTTTGTTCCGACGAATCTAGAAGCTGATTCGATTAAGGATGTATTATTAGAAGATGGTATTACGGAAAAACAGGCATTATCGGTTTTAAAAAAGGAAGGAAATGTACAAAAAGTCCTCAATGTGAAATTAGGCTATGAGGAGCCAGGTGCTGTTTGGGAAATTTCATATCTAAACGATCACGATAAGCTCAACTATGTCTATATTATGTTTAAGGACGGCGACTGGTGGAAGCGCATTACGAATTTATAAGAGGAGTAGATCCCGTATGAAAAATTTATTAGCAAACCGTGTAAAAACTTTAACACCATCTTCAACTTTAGCCATTACTGCCAAAGCAAAGGAATTAAAAGAGCAAGGTATTGATGTTATTGGTCTAGGTGCTGGTGAGCCAGACTTCAACACTCCACAAAATATTTTAAATGCTGCCATTGACTCAATGGAAAAAGGGTATACAAAATATACACCTGCTGGCGGCCTTCCGGTACTTAAGAAAGCTATTATCGATAAACTTCAACGCGACAACAATCTTACATACAAGCCGAATGAAGTAATTGTAGGTGTTGGGGCAAAACATATTCTTTACACTTTATTCCAAGTTATTTTAAACGAGGGCGATGAAGTTATTATTCCAATTCCTTATTGGGTATCTTATCCGGAGCAAGTAAAATTAGCGGGCGGTGTACCAGTTTATGTTGAAGGCACACGTGAGCAAGGCTATAAAATTACTGCTGATCAATTAAGAGCTGCTGTGACAGATAAAACAAAAGCAGTTATTATAAACTCTCCTAGCAACCCATCAGGGATGATCTATTCCCGTGAAGAGCTAGCAGAAATTGCTGCAGTTGCAGAAGAAAAAGATATTTTAATCGTGTCAGATGAAATTTATGAGAAGCTTGTATACAATGGTATTGAGCATTTTTCAATTGCACAGCTATCTGATGCAGTGAAAGCACGTACAATCGTTGTAAATGGTGTTGCAAAATCTCACTCTATGACAGGTTGGCGAATCGGGTATGCTGCAGGGGATGCGGACATTATTAAACCAATGACTGACCTTGCATCACATTCTACTTCAAACGCAACAACAACTGCACAATATGCAACAGTGGAAGCCTATAATGGACCACAAGACGCTGTAGAAGAAATGCGTCAAGCATTCGAAGCTCGTCTTGAAAAAATCTATCCACAGTTAAGTGCAATCCCTGGCTTCAACGTTTTAAAACCACAGGGTGCATTCTACTTATTACCAGATGTCGAAGAAGCTATGGCTCATACTGGCTATGATTCTGTAGATGCATTCGCTGCGGATATTTTAACAGAAGCAAACGTAGCAGTGATCCCAGGTTCTGGCTTTGGAGCGCCAACTACAATGCGATTATCTTATGCTACATCTTTAGATTTATTAGAAGAGGCAGTCCGTCGAATTGATACATTTGTAAAATCAAAATGGCAAGACTAATCCTTTTAACATCTTTCAGCAAATTTTTTTTGTACCGAAAGCGTAGCGACAGGTACAGAAGTTGCCCACCTCTATAGGTGGTGAGATGAATGCGAATGTAAGCTATTTTTCAGAGGGAGTCCAAACGCCCGCTGAAAGAAGTTAAAGCCTCCGGCGGATGTCACGGAATCGGAAAGGAGTTCTTTGTGCTTGCACAAAGCCGATTCTAGACGCAATTATGCCAAGGCACAATTGATTGAATTTTGGAGGATTTCTATGAAAAAAATTATGATTCAAGATATGCCAAAGCATATCGGCGAAACAATCAAGCTAGGTGCTTGGTTATCTAACAAACGTTCAAGTGGTAAAATTGCCTTTTTACAACTACGTGATGGTTCTGGCTTTGTACAGGGCGTTGTTGTAAAAGAAGAAGTAGGCGAAGAAATTTTTGCAATTGCAAAAGGTATGTCTCAAGAAACTTCTATGTACATTACAGGGGAGGTTAAAGCAGATGAGCGTTCAAGCTTTGGTTGTGAGCTTGTTGTAACTGGTATTGAAGTGCTTCATGCTGCAACTGATTTCCCTATTACGCCAAAAGAGCACGGTCCTGAGTTTTTAATGGATAACCGTCACTTATGGCTACGTTCTCGTAAGCAACATGCGATTATGAAAATTCGTAATGAAATTATTCGTGCAACTTATGAGTTTCTTAACAACAATGGCTTCACAAAAATGGATCCACCAATTTTAACTGGTTCAGCTCCTGAAGGTACTTCTGAGCTATTCCATACAAAATATTTTGATGAAGATGCATTCCTTTCTCAATCTGGTCAGCTTTACTTGGAAGCGGCTGCGATGGCTTTAGGTAAAGTATTCTCATTCGGTCCAACATTCCGTGCTGAAAAATCTAAAACACGCCGTCACTTAATCGAGTTTTGGATGATTGAGCTGGAAATGGCATTTGCTGAGTTTGAAGAAAACTTAGAAGTACAAGAACAATACGTGGAGCATATCGTGCAATCAGTTCTTGCAAATTGTAAATTAGAATTAGAGCGACTTGGTCGAGATACATCTAAGTTAGAAAATATTAAAGCACCATTCCCTCGTATCTCTTATGACGATGCAATAAAATTATTGCATGAACAAGGATTTGACGATATTAAATGGGGCGATGATTTCGGTGCACCACATGAAACAGCAATTGCTAATTCATTTGACAAACCAGTATTCATCACTTGCTACCCAGTAGGCATTAAACCATTCTACATGCAACCACATCCTGACCGCGATGATGTAGTATTATGTGCAGATTTAATTGCACCTGAAGGTTATGGTGAAATCATTGGTGGTTCTGAGCGTATCCATGACTTTGATTTATTACAATCTCGTCTTGAAGAACATCATTTATCTTTAGACGCTTATGCATGGTATTTAGAATTACGTAAACAAGGCTCTGTACCACATTCAGGCTTCGGTCTAGGATTAGAACGTACAGTGGCATGGATTTCTGGCACGGAGCACATTCGTGAAACAATCCCATTCCCACGTTTACTAAACCGCCTATATCCATAAGCTATAACTAGTTTGGTTTTAGGTTTTGAAAGTGTAAAATGAAAAAAGTCGCGTAGTGATCTATCTACGCGGCTTTTCTACTTACGATGGAAAAGGAGTCAAGTATAATATGAGCGCAAATAATAATCGACTCCGTACATGGACTGAGCAGAGAATGATTCAAATTCCTCAGCTTTTTTTTCAGTTTTATAAGGAGTTAAAAATTGAGGATGATGAGGCACTTATTGTTATGCATTTACTTGCATTCTATACGGAGGGTAATGATTTTCCAACGCCTAATGATCTAATGAATCGTCTAACAATGCCTAGCAGTGATATTACTTCACATCTACAGCGATTAATGCAAAAGGGTTTCCTTGAAATAACAAGCGACGTCGACGCAAATGGCAAACTATATGAAAAATACTCGGTTTACCCACTTTGGGAGCGTATTATGCAGATTATTGAAATGAAGGAACAGCAAAAATCAGCATCATCACTCCGACAAGAAGAGGGTGAGATTTTCCGATTATTTGAAGAGGAAATGGGGCGTCTTTTATCTCCTTTAGAGCTAGAAAAAATCGGGTCTTGGTTAGATGAGGATAAGCATAGTCCAGCGCTTATTAAAGAGGCGCTTAAGGAGGCTGTATTTGCTGGCAAACTAAGTATTCGTTATATTGATCGAATATTACTGGAGTGGAAAAAGAAAAATATTACGACACCACAGGCTGCACAGAAGCAAAGCGAGCAGTTCCGTGAAAAGCAAACATTTAACAGACCATCAGTTCGTGCAATGCAGCAAGAATCGCAGTCGACAAATAAAGTACCATTTTATAATTGGTTAGAAGAAAGAGAATAGGGGGCTTCCGACATGTTAACAAAAAAACAATGGGAGCATTGTCTAGCGGAAATGGATCGGATGTTCCCTGATGCACATTGTGAACTAGTACATGACAACCCGTTTGAGCTAACTATTGCCACATTATTATCAGCACAGTGTACGGATGTACTTGTAAACAAAGTAACGAAAACATTGTTTCAAAAATATAAAAAGCCTGAAGATTATTTAGCTGTATCTTTAGAGGAGCTGCAACAGGATATTCGTTCCATCGGCTTGTATCGAAATAAGGCGAAGAATATTCAATCATTATGTCAACGACTATTAGAGGAATACGGGGGAGAAATACCAGCAAGTCGTGAAGCACTAGTTACGTTGCCGGGTGTTGGTCGTAAGACCGCTAATGTCGTGTTGTCTGTAGCTTTTGATATTCCTGCACTTGCAGTGGATACACATGTAGAGCGCGTGTCTAAACGATTAGGGCTTTGTCGCTGGAAGGATTCAGTATTAGAAGTCGAAGAAACTATTATGAAAAAAACACCGATGGACAAGTGGTCGAAAACACATCATCAACTAATTTTCTTCGGTCGTTACCATTGTAAGGCTCAAAATCCTGGCTGTCACACATGTCCTTTGCTTGATGATTGTAGAGAAGGGCAAAAGCGTTTGAAAAAAGGGCTGGTGAAGGAATCGTGAATGTAGAGGCAATCGCAAAGGAAAAAATGGATGCTTGGTTTGCAGAATGGACGGAACTTGAAGCCGAAATTCATACTGCTCATGATGCAAGGACTGGTGAAGCAAAAGGATTGATGGAAGAGGCTATTGTATTGTTTGAGCGTTTAGTGCAGGAAGCAGGGGATGAAGTATTACCCATTAACGGTGTCGAACGACTAAACTTTATAAAAGCAAAGCCAAGCCAATATGCTTGTTATCGTCAGCTGGATGAATTATTTAAGGAAACAAAAAAACGAGCAGCGCGACTACGCTTGCAGACTACGAAAAAGTAATACAGACAGATATTCTCAGGAATCTGAAAAAGAATAAAGCAGAGTAGCGTTATGCTACTCTGCTTTATTTCATTCAGTACTACCGGTACCATCATCCGGAACGGTTGGTTCTGTTGGTTTTGTTGGCGGCTGACTACCATTATTGTTGCCATTGTTTCCTGGCGGGGTACTGCCATTGTCATTCCCATTGCCATTGCCATTCCCATTGCCGTTGTTGCCGGTATTGCCATTGTTACCATTGTTACCATTGCCGTTCCCATTATGGTTACCGTTGTCCTCGGTATTGCCATTTTCGTCCGGTTCCGTTGGTTCCTCAACATCAGGTTCCTCAGGAGTATCTGGCTCTTTATCTTCTTCAGCCGTACCTGTTACTTGGAAAGTAGTTGTACCTGGTTTACTGCGTGTACCATCTACAACTGCTACGACAGAAATCGTGTAATTGCCATCCTCCAGTTTGTTGCTAACTGTTAAGCCTTTACTTTCCGTTTGACCAAGAGAAATCGTCTCTCCACCTTCTTTTTTAGCGGATACTTCGAAGGTAGTTGGTAGCGGTTCATTTGATTCCGGATCAAGCATTGCATCATGCTCCCAAGAAATATTAATAGATTGACCTTCTAAATCTAGGCTTGCACTTACATTGTAAGGAGTAGAAAGCTCTGGTGCAGCATATTCGTTTGAAACTTCATTAGGCTCTGAACCACGTACAAATAGCTCTGTTCGACGTAACTCATTCGGAGTGAAGCTACTTGCTAATTTAAGTGGCTTTGATCCTACTTCAATTGTAGCTTCAACAACTGAATTTGGCTTTTTGAAACGCGGTGTTTCAACGTTCTCCGAAATATCTTGCATAATTTGTTTAAATAAAATTTGTGGTAAACGACGCTCATCCCAAGTTGTAATTGGGTCAAAGTGTTCTTCATAACCACTCCAAATAGCGATTGAATAGTTTGTAGTGTACCCAGCAAACCATGAATCCGGTACACTTGTATCCGGTAAATTATGCTTGCTAAAATCAGCAGCTGCATAGTTTGTTGTACCTGTTTTACCTGCGATATCTAATCCAGGTACATTGGCGTGAGTACCTGATGCATCAGGCTTATTGCCGACAACATCACGTAACATATCTGTCACCATATAAGCTGTATAATCGCTCATTGCTACATTAGACTCTGGTGTGTAGTCTTTTGTTGTTTTACCGTCACGGTAAACGATTTTTGTAATTGAATAAGGATCAGTGTAAACACCATTATTTCCAAATGCTGCAAAGGAAGCAGCCATTTGCGTAGGAGACATCGTAATATCCCCACCACCGATCGCATCAGATTCATAAACATTTTTAGCATTAATACCTAAACGACCAATAAATTCTTTAGCTTTATCAATACCAACTTCTTGTAATGCTTTAACAGCTGGAACGTTACGTGAAGCATATAAAGCTTTACGTGCTGTTATGGCACCCATATATTTATTATCCCAGTTTGTAATCGTTTGACGCGAATTAGTGTAGTTCATTGGTTCGTCCACAAGTGTTTGACCTGTTGACCATTTTAAGTTTTCGATTGCTGGACCATAATCTAGTAATGGTTTCATTGTTGAACCTGGTTGATGATGTAAGTCATATGCATAGTTCCAACCGCGTTCAGCCCCGTAATTGCGTCCGCCACCGATTGCTTGAATTTGACCAGTTTTCGTATCAATGATAGACACACCCGATTGGATTTCTTCTGTCGGGAAGTTACTGTCATCATTCATAATATTTTCAACAATTTGCTGAGCATTCGGATCAAGCGTTGTGTAAACTTTAATACCTTCCGCCATTGCACTACCATCACCGTTATCCTCTAGTTCATTAATAACGACATCAAGGAAGGCATCGTATTTAGAGCCAGCAAATTTTTGACGTGTCGCATCGTCAGCTAGACCAGCCTGAACGTCTACTTTCTTTGCTTCTTCCATCTCGGCTTTTGTAATTTTTTTATGTTGATACATTAATCCTAGAACGGTATTACGGCGTTTTTCCGCAAGTTCAGGATTTTTTAATGGATTGTAAGCATTTGGGCGCTGTACTAAACCTGCAAGTAATGCTTCTTCAGCTAAATCTAAATCTTTTAGTTCTTTCCCATAGAAATATTGGGCTGCTGTTCCAAAGCCATAAACACGACCTGACATCAGCATTTTGTTAAAGTACATTTCAAAAATTTCTTCTTTTGAATATTTACGTTCTAATTGGTAGGCAAGCCAAGCTTCCTGTGCTTTACGTTTTAATTTTTTCTCATTTTGTAAAAATGAGTTTTTAACAACTTGTTGTGTTAATGTAGAGGCCCCTTGTGCCCCGAAGCCATCACGGAAGTTAGCGAGTATTGCTCCACCGAGGCGATAAAAATCCATACCACCGTGCTCGAAAAAGCGTACATCTTCCGTTGCAAGGATTGCGTTAACCATATCCTTAGGTATATCTTCATATTTTACATATTTACGGTTTTCTGCACCAATTGTGGCAAATAATTCATCATTTTTATCATAGAACTCAGAAGAAACAGGGTCCTTCAGTAAGCTTTCATCTAATTCAGGTGCAGTACTTGCGTAATAAGCGAATAATCCAGCACCACCAATAAAACATGCAGCCATAATTGCTACAAGTGTTAGCGTAATGCGCTTAAACCATTTTTTCTTCGATGGTTTCGGAGCGCTTTTTTTATTTTTTTGAGCGAGAGCTTTTTGGTGCTCACCGCGTGTTGGACGACGTTCAGTCATTCTACTATCTCCTCACTTTCAGAACCATGACTTTGTGCTTCAATGAGCTGTTGGATAAGCGGTAAATAATCGATACGTGGATAATAGCTTGTAGGAATTTCAAAAGCTTCCTTTTCAATAGTTGAAAAGGGTATCGATTTACGTTCACCGTTTTCCATCGCTAGCCAGGCCTTTTGTAAAACATCGTATGGCACGATAAAATATCGTTCAAAAGCCGAGAAACGAACGATAATAAAGGCCACACCATTTTGTTCCGTCACTTGCTGCATATGTGTCATTTGATGTAAGTGAATATTCTTTAGGGGAAAACTGGTCTTAGAAGCTGTTTCCTTTGCATCAAAATCAATATAACGCCCGTTCCAAACACCATTGTAATCGGTTGTTGATGGCGTTCGAAAATAAGCCTCACGAATAACTGCAGCACTTCGTGATGGGTACTCTACTTTGACGATTTGCACGGGAACAGGTTTCTTATGAATGATAGCAAGTCGTCTTTTTACATAATAATCGTTTGCTTCATCAATTTCATCTTCTAGTGTTTTTCCTCGATTACTAAAAGAAAAATCTTTTTCTTTCCCCTTTTTTACCGTTTTTTGAACAGTAGGATTAGGGGAATACAATTTCCCATTCGGATAACGAATTGTCATTTAGTTCACCCTCTATAATACTGCTATTATACAATAGTTTACCATGATTAAGTAGCAGTTCTCTACTTCCATTAATAGTATGATTGACGCGAGATTTTTAATAGTTAAATTTACCCGCGGATGAACAATCTTTGGGCAATTTTCGCCTCTTAAAGTCGAAAAATAGCATGTAATTTAAATAGCTCTTTCACGCGAATCGTCAAAATAACTGATGAAATTTTCAAGCGGATTTTTAGAAAATGCGGTACTCGCGTTAACTTCTCTACTTGATTCCGAATTTCGAGACAAAGAAATTTAATAGATCAGTTCAATTAAATTTTATCGAAATACTTCTTCTTTCAGCTAACTTACGCTTATTTTGTCACGCATGAAGGTAATTTTATACATACGAGGAATACATAAATTAAAGCAAAAGGAGGCGTTATTATGAACAAGTTAAAACAATTAGTTGCGCAGTTGGATCTGGTCAATCAATTACTGTTAACAAGAGTGTCTTTGGAAAACAATGCACAGAGTATGCATTTTTTTGAACAGCTCAAATCTGTTAGCCAGAAAGTAAGCTTAGCAGAAAAGAACTGGCAAGTAAAGAATGCTTGTTCGCCTATTAGTAGTGAAAAATGATAGACTTTGGTACACTTATCTCATATGCAATAACTCAATATGAGCATTTTTCATACATTTTTTGCCACTGTAAGTGATTTACTTGATTAAGCATTAGCACTAATAGTAAGGGATGTCATTGACTTGAAGGATATGTCATTTACGGAAACTTGGATATCCTTGCTCAAAGATGCGAGCATGTAGTGGAACGAAGACTAAAAGCATCACGTTTGGTGATAAAAACCTCTGGGTTAACATTACGTATTCGCACTGTCGAAGCGAAAATCAATCCCGAGTTATGGTGATGAGCCATAAATAATGGCTTCTATCCATCATTAGGGAGAAATTACTCATTAGCATAAATAATATTGCAAACGAATTAAAATAGCTGGTTCGGAACTAGCTTATAATGAGAATATGCATTTACATTAATGTAAATCAATCTGTATTTTAAGTAGTACCAACCTAATTATAAAAATATTTAAACGCTCATCACCAAAGGTTTAGAGAGACATTTTTTTAAATGTATGCCGTGTTATAAGGATTGGAGCGCAAATAGAGGAACAGAGTGTGAATAATGCCCAAACGGCTTATCAGATGTCCTAAGAAAGTGTTCAAGCAGAAAGGAAATCAACCCATTCTGGTGATGAGTCTAAATTGATAAGAAGAGGTGCGAAATTTGTTATTACTACAGCAAACTTCCAAATTAATAGATGAATGTGAAAAATGTGTTTTACGCTTCTGGCAAATGCGTGAGGAGGATCGTACTCCCGACTTTTTTGAGGAGGTTAAGCCACACGCAGATAGCATTCACCAACTTTTAAAAGAATGGCAACAAGAGGCGAATGTGTGGATTCAAAAAAATCGACCAAAATATATCCATACACAACAAATTGCTTCAGCGGTAGAATCGATGGAGCAATTTGTTGTGCAATCCTTTTATAAAGAAACAAGTAAAAAGCGTTTTTTAGATGCGATTCATTCAAGCTCTTATACGTTGGAAATTTTAGAACGGGTAGTGAAGGAGACACAAACAGATGTTATCGAAAAAAAGGACCATTAGTGAACTGCTAAGCGAGTGGAGATATGATGAGGAATTGAAGGAACGCATAGTACACTGGCAAACGCTTGAAGGGCGAGAGGCTAAATATGCACCTTTCCCTGCAAACTTACATCCTTCACTTGTAAAGGCTCTTCGAACAAGAGGAATTGAACAACTGTATACTCATCAACGTCAGGCGTTTGATAACGCAATAGAAGGTGTTTCTTTTACTGCTGTAACACCAACTGCGTCTGGAAAATCATATTGCTACCATTTACCAGTACTACAAAAAATATTAGAAGATAAAAATTCACGCGCTATTTATTTATTTCCAACGAAAGCTTTAGCGCAGGATCAAAAAAATGATTTAAATGAATTAATCGAACAAAGCGGTGAAGAAATTTTAAGCTATACGTATGATGGGGATACTTCGCCTGGCATTCGTCAAAAAGTACGTAAGGCAGGGCATATTGTGATGACAAATCCGGATATGCTTCATTCGGGGATTTTGCCACACCATACGAAATGGGTTTCACTATTTGAAAATTTGCAGTATATCGTCATTGATGAGTTGCATACATATAAAGGTGTGTTTGGCTCACATGTTGCGCATGTTATTCGAAGGTTGAAGCGTATTTGTGAGTTTTATGGTAGTAAGCCGATTTTCATTTGTACATCAGCAACCATTAAAAATCCAAAAGAGCTAGCGGAAGCTTTAACAAATGAAAGTCATGCCTTAATTAGTGATTCTGGAGCGCCTGTTGGGAAAAAGACATTTCTTTTTTATAACCCACCGATCGTTCATAAAACATTTGGCGTACGTCGAAGCGCTGTTTTGGAGGTTAGTGACCTTGCTAAAAGATTATATACAGCAGGTATTCAAACCATTATATTTGCCAAAAGTCGTGTGCGAGTAGAAATGATTGTGACATATTTAAAGGAGCTCACACGCAATAAGCTATTAGATGAATCGGTACGAGGTTATCGTGGAGGTTATTTACCTTCTGAGCGACGTGTTATTGAACGAGGGCTTCGTGATGGTACTATTCAAACAGTAGTGAGTACAAATGCGCTAGAACTAGGCGTCGATATTGGTCAATTACAAGCATGTATCATGACAGGGTATCCGGGAAATATCGCAAGTGCGTGGCAGCAAGCAGGTCGTGCTGGCCGTCGTCAGGACGAGGCGCTAATCATTTATGTAGCACAATCAGCCGCACTTGACCAATATGTAGTGAATCATCCACTCTTTTTACTAGGAAGTGCACCTGAGGAAGCGCGTATTTATCCTGAAAATATGTTAATTTTAATGGATCATTTGAAATGTGCAGCGTTTGAGCTACCGTTTTCCACGTATGATACGTATGGTGAATATGAGATTCAGGAGTTACTTGACTATTTAGCGGAGGAAGGCGTTGTTTTTAAAACGAGTGAGAAGTGGCATTGGATGAGTGACCGTTTTCCGGCACATGATATTAGCCTTCGTTCTGCTTCGCAAGAAAATGTTGTAATCATTGATATGACTATCCCTGCACAAACAAAGGTTATTGGTGAAATGGATCGTCATAGTGCGATGACGTTGCTACATGAAGAGGCTATTTATTTACATCAGGGCATTCAATTTCAAGTAGAAAAGCTTGATTGGGATGAGAAGAAGGCGTTTGTACGAGAAGTAGATGTCGATTATTATACTGACGCTAATCTAGCAGTTGAAATGAAGGTACTAGAAGAAGATCGGAGCCGAGATTATAAAGGTGGCATTATTGGCTTCGGTGATGTTGGCTTAGTCGCACAGGCAACGATATTTAAAAAAATACGCTTCGGTACACACGATAATATCGGTTCTGGACCTATTCATTTACCACCAGATGAAATGCATACGAATTCATCGTGGCTATCATTCAACAGAGTAGAACAGTGGTCCGAAGCTGAATTAACAGATGCGATGACTGGAGCAGCTTATGCAATGAACGCCTTTATCCCGATATTTATCCAATGTGACAGTAGCGATGTAGCTGTCGTACCCCAGGTGAAGGCCTCTCATAATGAAATGCCAACATTCTTTGTGTATGATAAGTATCCTGGTGGTATAGGATTAAGTGAAAAGGTTTATGACTTATGGGAAAATCTTTTAATCAAAACCTTAGAGCATGTTTCGAATTGTCCTTGTGAGTCTGGGTGTCCATCATGCATTGGAGCACAAGACAGTTTGCAGGAAGGGAAGAAGAAGATAATAGAACTTCTTCGGATTTTAAATCAAATTAATCAAAATTAAATTAAAAAGAGGGCTTAAGGAATAACCAAGTTATTTCCTCAAGCCCTCTTCATTTATCAGTTTAAAGATCGACTTATGGTTACGAGATTGCAATGTTGAGTATAACTTACTAGAAAGGTATAAAAATCAGCACGAAATAATATGCTACCCCAAACGATTCATACTAATTATTTTGTTGTAATATATACAGCGCCATCAAACGTAATACCCGCATCTAGTGATTCGCTTACAAAACGTAAAGGTACCATAGTTGTCCCTTTATAAATTTCAGCTGCATGATTTAAATTAATTGTAGTTGTAACGCCGTTTGAATTAACGTAAGCTTTTTTATTTCCAATGCCAATGACAATTTTTTTATTATCTTTATATGCAGTCACTTGTTTTGTTGCATTGTCATAACTAACAGTTGCACCAAGTGATACAAAAATAGCTTTCATAGGAACTAAAGATGTTCCATTTTTAATATAAGCACTTGGGTTGTAATATTGCTTAACACTATTGATATATACATCTACAGTTGAAAGCACAGGTTCTGGTTTGCTTTGAGATGTTGGTGTTTTTTGATTTACATTGGTAGTAGCCTCTGTCCCGTTGCCATTATTATGATAGTGATAACCTGAGCAAAGACCTTTTGCTTTAGACTTTTCAGAACAGTTATGACCACCATTACTATCAAGACGACCTGGGTGTGCATCGGCCGTTAAGGATGTCGCCATAAACAAAGACAACATTGTAATAAATAAAACTAATTTCTTCATAAATATCCCCCTATTAATAAAATATGGAATTATTATACTATAAAATGGATTATATTAACATAGTTTTATAGAAAATATTAGTTTTTCGTGTGGAATTGATTTAGTAAGAAAGGATTTAATCAAAGTGTCGATCCCATATTGGATCTAATAATCTTCAAAGCCCAAGTATTTTGAAGATGGGCTTTTTTTATATTATAGGGGTATTAATCCATAAATTTGTGAGGTTGAGTGCTTTTACGGTTAAGTGTACTGTTATTTAGTCAATAGAATATTTTTGGAGAATGTCATCTTTAAACTTCTTAGCCTCTGATGAATTTTTTTCGCCAATATCTAAAGGGTCTTTATTATCTAAGTTAAATTTACCCAAATTATTATTAATTATTCCGTACTGTCCCATTGAGTTTTGCTGTAAAAACATAATGTAAGAACTTTTTTCCTTGAGCTCTTCATAATCGTTGGTGACTAGCTTTCTCTTCCCTGTACTTCGCTTTACAATTCCAACGGGTTCAATAATTTTGATAGTATTATTTTGGGGAAGATGAAAGTTGTTAGGTGCTTTAATAACTTTATCAACTTGGACTTCTGTTAAAGTATAGTAGTCTTGAATCGTGCCATCTTCAAAAAATGTTACTTTATGTTCACGGTCCATAAACTTTTTAAATGGAGATGCGATAATAATGAGATCTGCCGCAGCATCCAGTTCTTCCGGAGTATTAAATGTAATTTCATTCGCATCTACCTGAACCTCTGGAATCGGTTTTATTATTTTCATGATTAATAACAAAGATAAAAAGATTATGAATGTAACAACTGTTAGCGTGATAACACGTTTCGAAGAAGTGTTCAGCATTTTAAAACCTCCTTAATTAATTCTTTCTTTTGCTATGATTGTGGACAATTTCGATTTATTCCAATTTATAACTATTTATTGAATTATAATACATCCTAACTGTACCGTATAACCAATCATCATCCACAGAAGCTTCATATGTATAGTTGTTTTATTTTATTCGCGGAAAGATGCTCTGAAACGAAAGAAAAGTGACAAGAATACTCGACTAGCCTTACTACTTGTACCTTCTCTTTGTGCAGAAGCTAAAAGATGAGTTATGATTACAGTAAGTAAAGAGAAAAATACTATAAGTTTTAGCATTATAAAAAGCAGAAAATGAGTGAAGGTAATGTCTTACGAAAATAAAATTTTACAAATGAAAAAAATGCTCGGTAAAAAAACCACAACAACTATAAAAAAAGAGGTTAAACCTGCTTTTCAAAAACCTTTGACACCAAGCTATACAGAGAAATGGGAAAAGGCGGGGCTGACAGTTGTAGAAAATGAATTCGGTATTGTTTTTAAACGGCAGGTGCGTTATCCATTTAGTTATCAGCATGGTCATTATAAATTGCAGTCATTTTTTGATGCCTTAGTAAAATGGCAAGAGGCACAGTTCGAACATCCGTATGCGTTAGAAATGAATGAAAAAGTATTGTTTTTTGATACGGAAACGACTGGCTTAAAAGGTGTAGGTACACAAATTTTTCTTCTAGGTTTTTTAGAAGTATCAGAAGAAGATGAAAGCTTTATTTTAACTCAATATGTTTTAGCGGATCCAGCTCATGAGGCAGCGTTCCTTTTGGAATCAAGACTTTGGCAAAAAATAGCAACTGTTATTACGTACAATGGGAAAAGCTTTGACTGGCCACAACTTGAGACACGTTGGACACTCCACCAGAAAGAATTACCTAAGCTGCGTACACAAAGGCAAATCGATTTATTGCATAGTTCTAAGCGTTTATGGAAAAATGATATGGAACGAATGAAATTAAAATCTGTGGAAGAAGAGAAGCTTGGCTTTTCCCGCATTGGAGATATACCTGGATATCTTGCACCTATTATATATTTAGATGCCATTAAAAGCGGTGCTCCAGATGCACTGATGAAAGTCCTTCTTCATAATGAATGGGATTTACTTTCACTGATTACACTTTATGTCCATTCTACAAATTTGCTATTTGAGGAGACAAGCGAAGAATCGGCCAAAACGTTTACAAATATCGGTAAGTGGTATGCCGATTTAAAGGAGAGTTCGCAGAGCGTAAAGGTTTTAGAAAAGGTTACGACCCAATTTGATGCACTTGAAGCGGGAAATGCACAATATTATTTGGCCATACAGCATAAAAGAAATAAAAAGTTTAGTGAAGCAATCGATGCATTTGTGGCTTCTCTACATTTTGTTGATCAACGAAAAAAGTTGCACGTATTAGAACAGCTAGCTATGATATATGAGCATCAAATGAAAGATTATGACCAAGCTCTTTATTATACGCAAGAGGGTATAAATTTAATTAAGAAGAATGAGCAATGGAGAGTAGAACAAAAGCAAAAATGGGGAATTTCTTGGGAAAAGAGGTTACTCAGGTTAGGAAATAAGAAATAATTTCCCAGGTAAGCGCAAGAAACGACAAGATTAGCCTTACATTTGATGTTTTCAGACGATATAATGTGATGAAGTATGCTATAATGAAACGACGTAGTGTGAGGAAGGGCGATGTGAATGGATATTAAATTAACGTCAAAAATGATCCTTGAAAAGGAATTTAAGAAAAACTTTAAAGGCTACAATGTAGAAGAAGTCGATTCATTTCTTGATGAGATAATACAAGACTATGAAACGTTCGAAAAAGTGGTGGCCCAACTTCGTGAAGAAAATAAACAGTTAAAAGAAGAAATTGATAATACACCTAAGAGACAACCTGTCGCATCGACATCTGGTACGACTAACTTTGATATTTTAAAACGTCTTTCTAATTTAGAGAAACACGTCTTTGGTAGTAAGTTGTACGAATAAATTTTTGTCAATAATGTTGTATTTATCATAAAACTCTAGTATAATCTTTTTATCATCATGAAATTCTGGTAATCGCTGCGGCGCTAGACGTCGTAGAGGAAAGTCCATGCTCGCACGGTTCTGAGATGACCGTAGTGTTCGTGCTTACTGAAAAAATAAGGTAAGGCAGCTGTAAAGGCTGACGGCGGAAGGAAAACCTAAGTCTTAATGATATGGTTTAAACTTCCTGAAAGTGCCACAGTGACGTAGCTTGTTTGGAAACATGCAAGGTGGAACGAGGTAAACCCCACGAGTGAGAAACCCAAATTATGGTAGGGGCACTCTCTAGAAGGAATTGAACGGATAGAGGGACAGAGTTCGCTCTGTAGATAGATGATTACTACCCGGCCGTACGAGGCGATAGCTGTTTGAGTACTCGGGAACAAAACATGGCTTATGGAATTTTTTGATGCTTATTATGAAATGACAAGCGCTCTCCAATTTGGTGGAGAGCTTTTCTTTTGAATAAAGTAAGAAAAAGTTACTTGTTAATCATGTCTAGGCATGCGCGATATACGTTTGAGAATAAGGCTGTACACTGTTGGTCATGCCTCTGTCGCTAAAAACATCTAATAAACTATTATCGCAACGATGTACATATTGTCTACATACGAGTAGACTGGCGCAAAAGCGCTTTTCTAAATAATGAGGGTAGTAAAGAGAGATAGGATGGAGCGGAAACATGAACGGAGTGAACGATAGTCTGGAGAAGCTAAATTCGATTTCCAAATACCCTACTGCCTTAATGACAAAGATCTTCGAAAATGTATCTGAGGGCATCATGATTACGGATAAAGATAAAAGAATAGAATTGGTCAATCCTGCATTTGAATTTGTAACTGGCTATAAGCGTAATGAAGTGATCGGAAAAACGCCAGCCGTTCTACAGTCAGGTGTTCATGAATTGCAATTTTATTTAGATATGTGGCAAACGATACGACAAGAAGGCAATTGGCAGGGGGAAATATGGAATCGCCGTAAAACCGGAGACGTATATCCAGAATGGTTAACAATTGTTGGTGTAGCCAACGATGAGGGAGAAATTACAAATTACTGTGGTATTTTCACAGATTTGTCTGAAAGAAAAATAGTAGAAAATGAACTTGAAAAGCGGCTATTAACAGACTCATTAACGGACGTATCAAATCGATTTGCATATATTGAAAGAATGGATAATCTATTAGAATCAACTTCTACTATTTCTCATTCAGTACAGCATGCAGTTTATTTTTTAGATTTAGATCGCTTTAAGCAAATTAATGATACGCTAGGTCATGCAGTCGGAGATACCATTCTAGTAGAAGTGGCAAAGCGCTTAAAAACGTTGTTAAAAAATAAAGATATCATTGCTAGATATGGCGGTGATGAGTTTATCATTACGTTAACGAACGTGAAGAATGCCAAAGAAGCCGCAAATTTTGCTGAACAAATAATTGGGATAATAGAACAGCCATTGGATATTAATGGGCAAGATATTTTTATTTCTACGAGTATTGGTATCAGTATGTATCCATTAGATGGTGAAGCAACTGAGCAATTGATTCATTGCGCTGACAAGGCAATGACTTATTCCAAAAAGAATGGTCTTAACGACTATGCGTTTTATTTTGATGAATTGAAGACTGACTCTCAGCGTGTTTTATTATTAGATTCAGAACTACGAAGAGCCATCGAAAATCGGGAATTTGAGCTACATTTCCAACCTAAAATATCTATGGAAAATGAAGAGATTCAAGGATTAGAGGCGCTTGTTCGTTGGAATAGCGAAAGATTAGGATTTGTTTCTCCAGTAGAGTTTATTCCATATGCTGAGGAAACAGGATTAATCATTCCTTTAAGTGAAGTAATTATAGAAAAAGCTTGTGAGGCAGTTATAGAGATGCGTCAATGTGGCTACAAAACACCGGTTGCTATCAATATTTCAAGCATCCACTTTAAGCAACAAAACTTTTTAGACTCTGTTCAAGCGATATTAGAGCGTTATAACATGCCTGCTAACAATTTTGAAATTGAAGTTACAGAACGTACTGTGATGAACAGTGCAAATGAAACGGTTAGCAAGCTTGTAAGACTGAAGAAAATGGGTTTTAAAATTTCTATTGACGATTTTGGGACAGGCTATTCGTCTCTAAGTTATTTAGTTCGCTTCCCCCTCGATTATTTAAAAATCGACCGAAGCTTTATTCAGCATATTGGCTCACTTGATGAAAAACAGGCAGTAGTGGATGCGATTATTCAAATGTCGCATCGCTTAAAAATGAAAGTTGTTGCTGAAGGTGTAGAACAAGCACAACAAGTGGATATACTACGTAAAATGAACTGTGATATAATTCAAGGCTATTATTACAGCAAACCGTTGCCACTTCACGAACTTATTGAGTTTATGGAGTATTGGGAAATTGAACATCGAGGAAGGAATTAGTGTATGGCAAACTATAAATTAGTAGCAACTTCTGCAATGGGATTAGAGTCCATTGTGGCACAAGAGGTACAGGCATTAGGCTATGAAACAACAGTCGATAACGGCAAAGTATATTTTGAAGGTGACGAAACGGCCATTGCACGAACAAATTTATGGCTACGTGTAGCAGACCGCGTAAAAATTGTTGTAGGACAGTTCCCTGCAAAATCTTTTGAACAGTTGTTTGAAAGTGTAAAAGCTCTACCTTGGGAAAAATATTTACCAGTTGATGCAGCTTTCCCGGTATCTGGGAAATCCGTTAAATCTAAGTTATTTAGTGTGCCAGATTGTCAGGCAATTACTAAAAAAGCAATTGTAGAGCGCATGAAACAGCATTATAAGCGCTTAGGATTTTTGGATGAATCCGGTGCAACCTATAAAATTGAAGTTTCAATTTTAAAAGATGTGGCTACACTTACTATTGATACTTCGGGTGCGGGTTTGCATAAGCGTGGTTATCGTCAAGTGCAAGGTGAAGCACCATTAAAAGAAACATTAGCAGCGGCACTAGTACAAATTTCGAAGTGGAATCCGAATCGACCGTTCGTGGATCCATTTTGCGGTTCTGGTACAATTGCATTAGAAGCAGCAATGTTTGGACAAAATATTGCACCAGGCTATAATCGTGAATTTATTTCAGAAGATTGGCCATGGATGAAGGCAAAAATTTGGGATGCAGCTCGAGATGAAGCGGATAGCTTAGCGAACTATGATCAACCATTAGAAATTATCGGGTCTGATATAGATCATCGCATGGTGAGTATTGCACAAGAAAATGCACTAGAAGCGGGCTTTGGTGATATGATTTCGTTCAAGCAAATGCAAGCACGTGATTTTACAACACAGCTAACAGATGGTGTTATGATTGGTAATCCACCATACGGAGAGCGTATTGGTGATATCGAAGTCGTAGAGCAGGTAATTCGTGATTTAGGAAAAGTCATGAAAAACTATCCGACTTGGTCTGTGTACATGCTTTCTTCAATGAAAAACTTTGAGGAATTGTACGGTCGCCAAACTACGAAGAAACGTAAATTATTTAATGGCTTTATTGAAACGAATTATTACCAGTTCTGGGGACAAAAGTCTAAAAGAGATTAACAATCGATAACGGAAGATAAGATTTTTTCTTATCTTCCGTTTCGTCGCGTATAATAGGACCAGATAGTTAGAGGGGGAACGTCAATTGCGTAAATCTTTACCATTTGTATTAACGAAGGACCGCTCATTTTTTGAGTCATTAGGTGACTGGATGGGTGACGTCCTTTACGATGAATTACCTGAAAAAGGCTTTGAATGCCGTGACGAACAAATTTTTATGGCTTATCAAATTGAGCAGGCTCTAAAAGAGAAAAACGTGCTATTTGCAGAGGCAGGTGTAGGGACTGGGAAAACAATTGCCTATTTACTACCAGCTGTATCGTATGCTCGCTATACTGGAAAACCTGCCCTGATCGCTTGTGCTGATGAAACCTTAATCGATCAGCTTGTTAAAGAGGGCGGCGATATTTATAAGCTACAGAAAACGTTAGGTCTTGAAATTGATGTTCGCTTAGCAAAGTCACGAGATCAATATTTATGCTTAAAGCGTTTTGAAGAAGCAGAAAAAGTGGTATCCGACGAATGGATCGATGATATTGCGTTTTCTATACCCGATGGAGTATATGCACAAGGCTCGATGATTGCTATACAACCTTATGGTGATCGTAGCGATTATCCGACTGTCAGTGATGAAGATTGGCAAAAAGTAAACTACAACTCGATTATGCAGTGTTCAGTATGTGATCAGCGTAATCGATGCGGTCAAACTTTACATCGTGCACATTATCGAAAATCGGCGGATCTCATTATTTGTTCACAAGATTTTTTAATGGAGCATTTAGCAACAAAGGAATCTCGCGAACGTGAAGGGCAATTAGCTTTATTGCCTGAAGTGTCAATGATGGTGCTAGATGAAGGCCATTTATTAGAATATGCCGCACAAAAAGCAATGACATATAAAGTACAGGCGACAACAATTGTTACATTGTTAGAGCGTTTAATGGTAGATGGTGTGCGAGAACGTACATTATATGCGATGGAAAAATTACAAGATGACCATGAGTTATTTTTTGACCAACTACGAGATGATCTAGTAGCTTCAGAAGAAGAGCGTAAACGTATTAATAAATCACCAAATCTGTTGAAATACGGTAAACAACTTATTGCTGATGTTGAAACATTACTCGAGGAATTTGTCTTTGAATCTGAAATGTATATGATTCCGGAGTATGAATTGAATATGGCAGAGGAGTATTTAGAACAATACGAGGCATCTTTGCGTATTTTCATAGCGCAGGGAGATGCAGTCGATTGGTTAGAGGAAACTGATGGAGAGGAAACGCTCGTAATTATGCCGCGTCTCATCACAGAAGTTTTAGCAGAAAAATTATTCTCTAAAAAACTTCCAATCATATTCTCTTCAGCAACTTTATCAGTCAATAAAGATTTTTCATATATTGCCTATAGTTTAGGAATTCGTGATTATCAATCGTTTTCTGTTCCTTCTCCATTCGATTATGAAGAAGTTATGCGAATTTATTTACATGAGCTATCCCAAAAGGAGAAAACGGCACGTGTTCAACAGCTATTACGTGATAGCGAAAAAACATTAATTTTATTTAAATCAAAACAAGCAATGTTAGCTTTTAAAGCGGAGTTACCACTTATGGAACGGATGTATGTAGCGTTTGAGGGGGACCGTGAACTATCAGGGATTGTTCGTGATTTCCAAGAAGGCACAATCAAAACATTATGCTCCTATCATTTATGGGAAGGTCTAGATTTGCCGGAGGAGGCATTAACACGCGTTATTATCTATGATTTACCATTCCCTCCACATGATCCATTATTTGATGCGAAACGTACGTTTGCAGAAAATCCATATGAAGAAGTGGAATTACCGTTTATGCAACTTCGTTTACAGCAAGGCATGGGACGTTTAATTCGTACTTCAAATGACCATGGGGATATTCATATTTTGTTGAATGAAGACGAAGCAAAACAGCGTGAAACATTTGAAAATATATTAGCCGTTACACCAGAAATAAAGTAGAATCAAGCGAGATTGCACCTGCTGCAATCTCGTTTTTTTTATATATTAGAATAACGTTTATATCGTGAAGTAATAATGGGTTTGAAAAAAAGTGTTGAATATTTCTCTTTTAAGCTATATAGTTCTTTGTAATGCAATGAAAATTATTAAAAGAAATAAATTTTTTTATTGTAAATAATATTGCAAAAGGTTTATAATGATGACAAGAAATTATAAGAATAATCGAAATTAATAGTTGGTTATTCCTTGATAGGGGGCATGAGCCTGTCGAACGTTCAGTCATTGTGTCGAAAATATACGAACTTATCTGTAACAGATATAGAAAAATTAATAGAAATAGAAACTACATTATCGTATTATGCTGAGTTAACAGATTGTTATATGTTCATTGATTGTATGATGGAAAACTTACCGCATGCAATTGTTGTAGCAGAGGCATTCCCACAAACAGAATGTGGCTTATACGAAAAATCCGTAATTGGCAAATTTGTATTTGAAAGTTTTGAACCAGCAGTATTTGCTGCTTTTAAAAATAAAGAAAAATCGTCAATTACTAGAGCAATCACACAAGAAGGTATAACAGTTGAACAAAACGTTGTCCCTCTCTTTAATGACCAACAACAGGTTATTGCAGTGTTAATCCAGGAAAAAAAGGTGGACATGCAAACAACACCTAAAGACGATTTACGACAAATGCCTTTTGCATTAATTGAGCATATTGTAGAGGCAAATTCTCAACCGATTCCAGTAGTTTCTGATTTGCTAGTAGAATCAATTATTCTAACAAATCATGAGAACAAAGTTATCTATAGTAATCCTGCAGGCTACCGATTTATATCGGAGCTATCAGGGCTAGAACGTTTTGACAACGTTGCATTGAATAAGATTTTACCTTTCTTACAGGAGGTCTACGATAAAGGCGATGATGTCTTTTTCTTAGAAATTACGATTGATCGTAAATCCTTTATTGTGAAGAAAATTCCTATTCGTGATCAAAAAGATAAAGTGACACTCCTTGTTATTCATGATCTTACAGAGCTTAAGCTGAAAGAAAATGAACTAATGATGAAAACATTTGCTATACGAGAAATTCACCACCGAGTGAAAAATAATTTACAGACAGTTACAAGTCTATTGCGCTTGCAAATGCGAAATGACTTGTCAGCTTCTAGTGCAAGTGCTTTTCAAGAGGCATTAAATCGAATATATAGTATTTCATCTGTTTATGAACTTATTTTAGAAAATGAGGATAACGCTGAAGAGAAAGTAGACGTTATCGCGTTATCTAAAAAGATTGGATATAAAATGGTTGGGACATCCAACACACCATCTATTCAGTTAACCTTTCATGACGATAATGTACAGTTATTTTGTCATTCTAAAAAAGCGGTTTCGCTTGCGTTAATCATTTGTGAGCTACTGCAAAATGCACTGAAATATGCTTTTATTGGTCGTGAGGAAGGTACAATCGATATTCAATTTCAACAAGATGCGTCCACTATTTCACTTTATATTTCTGACAACGGCGTTGGAATGCAAGAGGTGAAGGCATCATTTGGAATGGAAATCATTACAAGGCTTGTTGAATATGATTTAGCTGGCACATTTTCAATTATCCCTAGTGAACAAGGTACACATACTCAAATTCAGTTCCCTGTAAGTGAGGAGGTATTTATCCTAAATGACTAGGAAAGTTATGATAGTCGATGATGAGTCGCTTATTGCAATGGATTTGAAGTTTATGCTAGAGGATAATGGCTACGAAGTGGTAGCACAAGCGAATAATGGAGAATCAGCAATTGAGTTGGCTTTTACACATAATCCACAGTTAATCTTAATGGACATTAAAATGCCGAAGCTAGATGGTTTAAAGGCAAGTAAAATTATTGAACAGCAGCTTGGTATACCAGTGCTATTTATATCAGCATTTAGTGAAAAAGAATTGTTACTGTATATGAAACAGGACAATATTTTAGGCTATGTTATGAAACCGTTTTCTGAGAGGAATGTCCTTCCAGCTTTAGAAGTAGCATTTCACCAGATTGATAAGTTCAATCGTCTGAACGGAGAATTGTTGCACAAACAAACAGAATTAGAAAAGCGAAAAATAATCGAACGAGCAAAAGGTTTGCTAATGCAGTCAGAGAACCTGAGTGAGAACGAAGCTTATAAAAAAATTCGTAATGAGAGTATGCAAACTCAACAGGAAATGGTGCTTATTGCAAGGCGCATTATTAATTCTTTACAAGTAAATAGTTAAAGCAAAGACGCTTTAGAGAGATTTCCTCTTTATTGCGTCTTTTTTTATTTTCACTCAACTCCCACCACTTAAGGGAGGTGAGATGAATATGGTTGTGGTTCCTTTACGGTGGGTGTCTAACACCTACTGGTTAAAAATAAAGCCTCTGATGGATGTCATGGATTTGAAAGGAATGAATTGTGCCTGCACAGTTCAAAATCTAGAAGCGTTGTTTACCTATGCGAAAGCGAAGAGACAGCACAATCCAGCCAAGGCGAAATAGATTTATAGATAAAAATAAAGGGGTGATGAGTAGGATGGCAATGGTAGGAACGGTTATCGTTTATATTATTATGACTTGTGCAGTTTTAGGGGCAATCGGAGCAATTCGAGATGCTGAATATGGAATCGGTAAAGAGTTTATGAATGGTATTCATACGGTTGGACATATTTTTGTACCTGCTGCAGGGATCATGGCTGCTATACCTTACTTAACGTGGTTTATAAGTCATTTTATTAGTCCGATTTTTGAATTGATTGGTGCTGATCCAGCAATTGCAGCAACGACAATTTTAGCTTCAGATATGGGAGGATACCAATTAGCAAGTGCGTTAAAAGAGTCCTATGAAGGATGGGTCATGGCTCTAGTGGTTGGATTTATGTCTGGCGCAACAATCGTGTTCTCTATTCCAATGGGTCTTGCCATGTTAGATAAGCGTGATCATAAATATATGGCTTTAGGTATTATGGCGGGTGTTTTAACAATTCCGATTGGAGCATTTATTTCTTCCATCATGATTGTGACGTTTAATACAAATGTTCGTGAAGTGATTAGTACAACAGCGGAACCAACATATGTTTTTGCAATTTCAGTTTTACAAATTTTAATTAATTTATTACCTTTATTTATTTTCGTAGTGTTAATTGCGCTAGGACTTAAGCTAATTCCAAATGGCATGATCAAAGGCTTCATGATTTTTGGACGAGTGATGGATGCTGCTATCAAGCTTGTGCTAGTGTTCTCGATTGTAGAAATTTTCACAGGTGTTTTTACAAAGATTTTTGGTGCATGGGGCTTTGATCCGATCATGGCAGATAAAGCCGATCAATTCCGGGCATTAGAAACAGCTGGGTATATTGGTATTATGCTAGCGGGTGCATTCCCAATGGTGTACTTAATTAGAAAATATGCATCGAAACCTCTAGAAGCAGTAGGTGAAAAATTAGGCTTATCGTCAGTAGGAAGCGCAGGTCTTTTAGCGACAATTGCTAATATTTTAGCCATGTTTACACTTATTCGACATATGCCACCAAAAGATAAAGTTATCAACATTGCCTTTGGCGTTTGTTCAGCATTCCTTCTAGGAGATCATCTATCGTTTACGGCTAATTTCCAGCCGACGATTATTTTACCTGTTATTGCTGGTAAGTTTTTAGCTGGTGTTATCGCTATTATTTTAGCTTACAAGCTGTCTGTTCCAACGGCTCTAAGGCTAGAACAAGAGGATCGTAAGGCAGGAATTATAAAAGAAGGTGAATATCTAACAGATAAAAATCTTGAAAGTGGTGATGACGTGTGAGTGAAGAAAAGAAACGGTTTATTCAGGAGTTTGTGCCAGGTAAGCAACTAACATTGAGTCATCTAATCGCAAATCCTGATCCAGATATGTTTCAAAAGCTAGGCATTCAAGAAGCGGGTGCACTGGGCATCATGACATGTACACCGAGTGAGACAGTTATTATCGCAGGGGATTTAGCAACAAAGGCAGCCAATGTAAGACTAGGATTTTTAGATCGATTTACTGGCAGTCTCGTTATTGTTGGTAGTGTCTCAGAGGTTGAAATGGCGATGCAAGAGATCAATCGTTTTCTATCAGAGATGCTAGGCTATACGCCATCAAAAATAACTAAGTCATAGGATGTGCCGTATGAAAAATCGAGTAATGATCATAGGTGGTGTGCAAGCAGGTAAGTCGACACTGATGAATGCGTTATTGGGGAAGGATAGACAAGCCAATAAAACACAGGCGCTCGTTTATGATGATTGGATTGTTGATACACCCGGAGAATATATAGAAAATCCGATGTATTACAGAAACATTATGGCAACATCGCTTGAAGTGACACATGTGATTTACTTGCAGGATGCTACTTCATCAAAGAGTGTTTTTCCTCCGCAATTTAGCTTAGGAATACCCAAAATACAAATTGGTGTCATTACAAAAATTGATGCACCCGATGCAGATGTAGAAAGAGCAATAACGTTATTACAAAATGTCATGACGCATGGTCCTATTGTGAAAACTTCTTCGTGGCAAAAGCTTGGTATTGAGTTTATTGCGCCACTTATTCAGCTCAAATCTGACGAAGAAATTCGTCAGTTTGTGAAGGATCGTGATAGTCCTTATCTCATGTATTGCCCGTAGTGGCGAGAGGGGAGAGTAAGTTGAAGACAGAAAAAATTTATAGTGCAGGCATTGATATTGGTACAAGTACAACAAAGATGGTTGTCAGTAGTTTTCTGTTGAAAAACGTTGCAGGTGTAACGCATGTGCCACGAATAGAAATTATTGAAAAAACAGTTTTGCATCAAAGTCCTATTATTAAAACACCGTTTATCAATAAAGAAATTATCGATATGGAAAAAATCGAGCAATTTATTTTTCAACAATATCAATTGGCCAAGATTTCACCAGCAGATATTTCAACCGGTGCCATTATCATTACAGGCGAATCTGCCACAAAGGAAAATGCTAGCGAGGTTGTTCATGCGATCTCAGATGCAGCTGGTCACTTTTTAGTTGCTACAGCTGGACCCGATTTGGAAGGCATTATTGCAGCAAAAGGCGCAGGTACCTTACAGCAATCTAAAAATACTGCCAAAACTATTGCTAACATCGATATCGGTGGTGGTACAGCAAATATTGCGGTAATGCAGTTTGGAGAAGTAATTGGTACATGTACATTGCATGTCGGTGGAAGACTTATAGAATTTTACAATGGCATTATCCAATCGATTTCACCACCCATAATGAAACTTATGGAGAAATGGTCAAATCCATTAAATGTTGGTGATTCAGCAGAAGATATACGTGTCACACAAATAATCCAAGAATTAGTGGAAATAGTAGCGAAGACGCTAAGCGGACAATTAACAGACGAACAGCATCCATTATTGCTAGGACATTTACCAACTTGGGATAAACCGATTGAAGCAATCGTTTTTTCCGGTGGAGTAGCTGCTTGTCTTTATGAAGATGAATGTACAAATCGACAGTATGATGATATTGGCGAAAAATTGGCAAAAAGTCTTTTACAGAATGAACAGCTAAAATCTTTTTTATGGCTAAAACCAGAGGAAACAGCACGGGCAACAGTGACTGGTGCAGGGACGCAAACAACTGAGATTAGTGGTGCAACGATCCAAGTAGATGCGGAAGCATTGCCTTTAAAAAATGTGCCTGTTTTCAATTGCCATATAGATACGCACAGCAAAGAATTCGACTATGCAGTGAAAACAGCTGTTGCACAAGCTGATGCTCTATTTTCTATACAGGAGAATCGCTCTCCGTTTGCACTCTATTTTAGTCAGTTACCATATTTAAGCTTCCGGGATGTCCATACATTATGTGAGGCTATTTTAAAACACTTAGAGACGAGAAGCTCCAAGGAAATACCAATTATCATAGTCATTCAATCAGATTATGCAAAGGTTATTGGGCAAACGATACAAGCGATCAATCAAACAGTTCCCATCATTTGCATCGATCAAATCAAAGTAGAAACAGGTGATTATATTGACGTTGGGGAAGTACTACCATCTGGTGTTGTCCCCGTCGTTGTAAAAACACTTGCTTTCCACTCAAAGTAAGGAGGATGAATGTGAATCTATCGGTGATATTTGGTGGAGAAAAATATAATTTTAATTCATTAAAGGATGTAATGGCCAAGGCCAATGAAGAAAAATCAGGAGATCAGTTAGCTGGAATTGCAGCTGAATCTGTACAGCAGCGAATTGCGGCAAAGGCCGTTTTAAGTGAGCTATTAGTGAAGGATATAAGAGAAAATCCGTTAGTTCCTCAAGAAAATGATGAAGTATCACGCATTATTGAAGGTGATATCAATGAGCAAATTTACGGAGAAATTAAAAACTGGAGCATCGAGCAGCTAAGAGAATATATTTTATCCAATGAAACAGGCGATCGTGAATTAAAACGATTAAGCAAGGGCATGAATTCAGAAATAATTGCGGCCGTTACAAAGCTGATGTCCAACTTAGATCTTGTCCATGCTGCCAATAAAGTAGAAATACTGTCGACTTGCAATATTACGATTGGGCAAAAGGGCACACTGTCCTCAAGATTGCAGCCAAATCATCCAACAGACAATATTGACGGTATTATTGCCTCATTAAAAGAAGGATTATCCTATGGTATTGGTGATGCAGTTATTGGTATTAATCCAGTAGATGATTCCGTTGAAAGTGTGAAAAAAGTATTACATGCGACAAAGGAATTTATCAATGATTGGTCGATTCCTACACAAAACTGTGTATTAGCTCACATTACAACACAAATGAAAGCCATTAAACAAGGTGCACCAGCCGATATGATTTTCCAAAGTATTGCTGGAACGGAAATTGCTAATCGTTCGTTCGGTATTTCTGCTGACCTAATAAGAGAAGCAGAGGAGCTTGTGAAAAAGCATGGAACAGGAACTGGCCCGAACTTATTCTACTTTGAAACAGGACAAGGTTCGGAGCTATCTGCTGAGGCACATATGGGCATTGACCAAGTAACACTCGAATCGCGTAATTATGGATTTGCTAGACATTTTAATCCATATATTGTGAATACCGTTGTAGGCTTTATTGGACCTGAATATTAATACAATAACAAACAG